>Ga0156303_118_pt1 | contig 26117 bp, 28 predicted proteins | sample RifCSPlowO2_12_FD_107951 | JGI IMG/M metagenome (GOLD analysis project Ga0156303, IMG submission 107951) | Candidatus Niyogibacteria bacterium RIFCSPLOWO2_12_FULL_41_13
ACATAAGAAAAGCCCTGAAAAAAAGTTTCATGTTTTTTTTCCGCAACAAGCGATTCGGCTGTCAAAGACTCTTTGAGAAAAAAATAAGCGATAACGCTTGCGATAAAAGAAATAACGCCGGCGACTAAAAACGGCGCCAAGAAGTCGGACTGCGGCACATAATCGGTCAGGCAAAACCTATAACCCTCAATTAAAAGACAGCCCGGGAAATTCAAGGTTGCTCCGGAAAAATAACTCCCGAGAGCGGGACCGGCGATAAAACCGGCTCCAAAAGCCGCGCCAAAATAACCCATTGCCTTTGTTTTTTTCTCCGCGGGCGTTATGTCCGAAAGATACGCCTGGGCGACTCCGGTAATTGAGCCGAAAATTCCGCCGAAAATCCTGACCAGCAAAAGCCACCAGTAAGCAAAGGCGAAAACCAAAGCCAGAAGAGACAACGCTTCACCGAGCAGCGAAAAAATAATAATCCGCCTTCTGCCGATGCGGTCGGAAAGCCGTCCGACAAAAGGAGTAAAAATAAATTGAGAAAGGGCGTAGGCGGCAAAAAGAAGGCCGATGCTAAAACCGCCCCCTCCGAACTTTTCGGCGTAAAAAGGCAAAAATGGAATTAAAATTCCGTAACCTAAAAAATTGAGAAAAACCGTGACTAAAATAATCCAAAAACCCGGACGATTATCGCGCATTTGGAAATTATATCAAAAATTATTTCTTCTTTCTCCTTTTTGCGTGGAAAGTTTGATGAATTTGTTTGAGCTGGGGATTGGTGATATGAGTATAAATTTGAGTGGTTGAGATACTGCTGTGCCCGAGCATTGTTTGGACGGAACGCAAATCCGCCCCTCCGCGCAATAAATCGGTGGCGAAAATATGGCGAAGCCCGTGGGGAGTCAGCTTTTTGGATATTCCGGCTTTTGCCGCGTAAAATTTTATTATTCGCTCAATTGAACGGCTGACGAGCCGGGAAGGATTTTTGTTCAAATTCGCAAAAAGCGCCTCTTCAATATCGGTTCTTTTGTCCAGATATTTTTTAATCGCTTCTTTTGCCGTTTCCGACAAAAAAACCAAACGGATTTTATCTCCTTTGCCCCGCACGGAAAATTCTCCTCTTTTAAAATCTATGTTTTCGCGATTCAAACCGCATAACTCCGAAACGCGCAATCCCGTTGAAAACAATGTTTCAAGAATCGCTTTGTCGCGAAGAGATTTTAACGAATCCTTTTCGGGCGCGGACAAAAGGCGCTCAAGCTCGTCGTCGGAAATAATCTCAATTTCGCGGGATTCTGTTTTGGCAAGTTCTATTTTTTCGGCCGAATAACTCGCGACATTTTTTTTCGCCAAAAATTTCAAAAATCCCCGAAGAGCTATCAAATAATAATTTTGGGTTTTGCGCTTAAGCTCTTTCCCATTCTTGTCTTTTTTTCTATTAAGGTAAAGCCGAAATTTTCGGACCAAATCGTCGCCGATGTCTTTGGGATTTTCAATTTTCGCAAAATCAAAAAAATCAGAAAGATAGCGCTTGTAATTCCGAATTGTCAAAAGCGACCTTCCTTTTTCAATTTCAAGATATTCCAAATATTCTTTGAATAAATCTTTGATGGCTCTCATTTATTTATTTTACCATAGATGTAACGCCAGTCTTTCAAAAATAGATTTTGAGGCCGGATATTTTTATTTAAATCGCAATCTCGTAAAACATTTTTAATTTCCGATTTGCCATATTTCTTGGCCAGATTATTCGTCAGGGTTTTTCTCTTGTGGGAAAAACCGAGCCGCAAAAATTCAAAAAAATCTTTTTCTTTAATTTTATTTTTTTCAAAAAAATCCGAAGAAATGTCGTCAATAACCAAAACTGCGCTGTCCACTTTTGGCGGCGGAGAAAAAGACCCTTTTTTTACGAAAAAAGCGATTTTTGGTTTTCCATAAGCCAAAATACTCAAAGCCAGCAAATTAATTTGGGGCGGCTTGGCGCAAATTCTTTGCGCGACTTCTTTTTGAATCATCACGACTATTTTTTCCGGTTTAATTCGCGACTTTTCCAAAAGCAGGCGAAATAAAAACGAAGTCAGATAATAGGGGATATTGGCAACCACCTTGTAGCTTTTAGCTTTTAGCTTATAGCTTGTAGGGTTTTTTAATACATCGCGGATATCGGCATTAATCAATTTAAAATTTTTCGCTCCGGAAAATTTTTCTTTAAGAAACCGAGAAAGCCGTTCGTCTTTTTCAACGGCGATTACTTTGCCGGCTTTTTCAAGCAAATGCTCGGTTAAAATTCCTTTTCCCGGCCCGATTTCCAAAACAGCGTCGTTTTTTGACAAATTCGCCAAATCCGCGATTTTTTTCGCGATTTGCCCGGAACTCAAAAAATGCTGGCCTAATTTCGCTCTCATTGTTTAATAATCGTTTCTTCATCCCCGCCGTTTGATTTAAACAGATGCGGCGGAATTTCAGAAATGAATTTTGAGGGCAAGTTTGACTGGCGCGCGCCGAATAAATGGCGGAAGTTTGAAAATGTTAAAAACAATTTTTTGCGCGCTCTTGTCAAAGCCACATAAAAAAGCCGGCGTTCTTCTTCAAGAGACGATTCATCCGGAGAAATTCGGCTTAAAACATGCGGAAACAATCCTTCTTCCAGACCGGCGATAAAAACATAATCAAACTCCAACCCTTTGGCGCTGTGAATGGTCATTAAAGACGCTCTTTGTTCGTTTTTAACCGCGTCCTGCTCCGACATTAAACTCGCTTCTTCCAAAAGAGCCAAAATTCCGTTCGGCGGCTCAAGTTTGTCAAATCTTTTTGACAAATCCGCGAGCTCTTTGACATTGCCGATTCTCATCATCCCCTCTTCGGAATTTTGGTCAAAAAGTTTCAAATATCCCGTCCGTTCCAGAATAAAATCAATCGCTTTTGAAACCGGCTCTTTCCCTACTTTTTCTTTTATTTCTTCCATTAAAATTTCAAAAAAAATTATTTTGGATTTTTCAGCCGCGCTTAACTCAACCCCTCCCAGGTATTTTGCCTGCGAAATTTTTCCGATTCCCCGCGGAGGAACATTTATAATTCTTCCCTTGCTCAAAAAATCTTCCGGATTCAAAACAGATTTCAAATAAGCCAGAATGTCTTTTATTTCCCGCCGGTTGTAAAAACGGACGCCGATAACCTGATGCGGGACGCCGAAATTCAAAAATTTTTCCTCCAAAAGCCGCGACTGGAAATTGGTCCTGAATAAAACCGCGATTTGTTCCGGGTCGGCGCCTCCCTCAATAAGTTCAGCCGCTTTTGCGGCGATGAATTCCGCTTCTCCTTCGGCCGAGGCCGCCTGAAAAAGTTCAATTTTTTCTCCGCCCGGCTGTTGAGTGAAAAGATTTTTATCTTTTCTCTCTTTATTTTGAGCGATTACGGCGTTTGCCGCGTCCAAAATGACCTTGGTTGAGCGGTAATTTTCCTCCAAAACAAAAACTTTTGCGTCGGGCCAATCTTTTTCAAATCTCAAGATATTTCTGAAATCGGCGCCCCGCCAGCTGTAAATCGCCTGGTCAATATCCCCTATGGCGCAAATATTTTTATGTTCCTTCGCTAAAAGCCGGCTTAAAACATATTGGCTGAAATTAGTGTCCTGATATTCATCAATAAGAATGTAGCGCCACTTTTCCCGATATTCTTTTAAAACCTCGGGGTATTTTTGAAACATAATAATCGGCTTTAAAAGCAAATCGTCAAAATCAACTCCCTGGACTTTGGCAAGCAGATTTTCGTAAACTTCCCAAATTTGAGCGATTTTTTCCGGAAAAAATTCTTCCTTGCTTTCTTTTTTGAAATCTTCAAGCGTTTTTGCTTCGCCCTTTTTTAAACTGACGATATTCTGAATTCTAACGGGTTGAAACTGCTTGGGGTCAATTTCCAAAATCCGCAAAGACTCTTTAAACAAGTCCAGCGAGTCTTCTTCATCCAAGATTGAGAAATTTCGGCTAAGGCCGGCGTATTTGTGTTTTTCCCTTAAAATTTTCGCGCCCAGCGAGTGAAAAGTCCCGGCCCAGACAGAGTCGGTTTCCGATTTCCGACTTTCCGCCCCTAATAATCTTTGAATTCGCTCTTTCATTTCCCTCGCGGCTTTATTGGTAAAGGTAAGAGCCAGAATGTTTTCGGGTTTTACGCCTTGGCTGATTAAATAAGCCGCTCGGCTGGCTAAAACCCGGGTTTTGCCCGACCCCGCGCCAGCCACAATCAAAACCGGGCCGTTCCCCGCCAAAACCGCCATTTTCTGGACAGAATTCAATCCCTTTAAAATCGGGTTTTCAACTTGATTTTTATGGCTTTTTTTTGATTTTGGCATAAAATTTCAGGTAAATTTGTTTGACTTTTTCCCAATTTTAACTTACCATAAAGCTAATCGCCGCAAAAGGCGGTTTTTAATTTAGAACAATTTATCGGTACAAAACTCCAATTAAATAAAGAATCCCGAAAACTCAAAACCAAAATCTCATTTTTGGCGTTCTTATTCTTGATTTTTATCGTTGTTTCCGCGCTGGCCATTGTCCAAGCCGCGCCAGAATCCTCTCAATCAGGATTCGTTTCTTTTATTAAAACAGTCTTTGGATTTAAAAACCAGCCGGAGCAAAAATCAATAAGCGCGGCCCAGCCAATCAACAACTCGCAAAACCTCGCGGTTTTAAAAGCCGCTCTCAATAGCGACTCTCTTGTCGGCCAGGGTGGAAGCGAAATCAATATAATTGAAGAAAACACATTAATGCCGATTTTCGGACCGGAAGCGGTCAGCGCGGAAAATATAAACCAGAACCAATTCGGCCAAATTTCCATCTATATGGTAAAAGAAGGCGACACTCTTACCGGCATCGCGAAACTTTTCAATGTTTCAATAAACACGATTTTCTGGTCTAACAATCTTGCGAGAAAAGACCGCATCATTCCGGGCCAAATATTGGTTATTTTGCCGATTACCGGCATCAAATACGAAGTTCAAAAAGGCGACGCCGCGGAGAAAATCGCCGAAAAATTCAAAGGAGATACCGAAGAAATCATCGCTTTTAACAATCTTTTGCCCGGCGGCGAGCTGGAAGCCGGCCAAATGATTATTATTCCCGACGGCCAATTGCCTTATTCTCAAGTAAAATTTATTCCGTCAGAAGCTCCGGAATACAGCGGATACTACTTGAGACCCATAAGCGGCGGCAGAAAATCGCAAGGACTCCATGGATTTAACGGCGTTGATTTGGCGAATTACTGCGGCAATCCGGTTTTTGCTTCGGCGGGCGGCGATGTGATTATCGCTCAAAATTACGGCTGGAACGGCGGCTATGGAAAATATACGGCAATAAACCACCTAAACGGCACTCAAACTCTTTATTCGCACCTTGACTCAATCGTTGTTTCCCAAGGCTGGAATGTCGTCAGGGGCCAAACTATCGGCTATATCGGCTCAACAGGCAAGTCAACCGGTTGTCATGTCCATTTTGAGGTAAGGGGCGCGAAAAATCCGTTTTAAAAATAAAAAAGGCCAAGCCGGAGCTTGGCGCAAATGGAATTTTTCCAAAGGATATTTATTATCTCCATCAAGATCCACCCTCCAAGCAAATTACTATAAATTTCCCAAGAATCAAATCTTGCTTGTTTATAAGCTGTTCATAAGCATTTAATAATCAGTTTATAGGAGATGGCATCTCCGGTTTTTTGAGGTTTTTTTAGATTGGGTTATAATAAATTTAATGACCTACAAACCAACTATCGGTCTTGAAATTCATCTTGAGCTCAATACAAGATCAAAAATGTTCTGTGATTCGCCCAACGAACCCGAAGAAAGGCATCCGAATCTGAATGTTTGCCCGGTTTGCATGGCTCATCCGGGAACGCTTCCGACAATCAATAAAGAAGCGATTAAAAAAGTTTTAAAATTGGGATTGCTGTTAGGCGGCGAAATTGCCAAACATTCCTACTTTGAGCGAAAAAATTATTTTTATCCCGACTTGCCAAAGGGCTATCAGATTTCGCAGTATCATTCGCCTCTGGTTAAAAATGCTTCGCTTAATCTAAAATCCGGCAAAAAAATAAAAATTCAGAGAATCCATCTTGAGGAAGACACGGGCCGGCTTATCCATTCCGGAAAAGAAACGCTCGTTGATTTTAACAGGGCGGGGATTCCTTTAATGGAGCTTGTAACCGAGCCGGATTTTGAATCCAGCCAAGAAGCGAAAGAATTCGCCGAAGAATTAAGGACAATCGTAAAAACCCTAAACATCTCAAGCGCGGATATGGAAAAAGGAGTGATGCGCGTTGAAGCGAATATAAGCTTATCGCAAAACGCAAAGCTCGGAACAAAAGTGGAAATAAAAAATTTAAACTCGTTTAAAGCGGTGGAAAGGGCAATTGAATACGAAGTTGAAAGACAGACGGAAATTTTAGCAAGCGGCAAAAAAATCGTCCAAGAAACCCGCGGCTGGGACGATATTGAGGAAAAAACCGTTTCCCAGCGGATTAAAGAGGAATCTCACGATTACCGGTATTTTCCCGAACCTGATTTGCCGGCTTTGAATCTAGAAAAGGACGAAGAATTTAATATTGAAAAATTAAGAGCCGAGCTTCCGGAAACTCCGGAACAAAAGCGAAAACGGCTTAAAAATCAATACAATCTCGAGGAAGAATTGATTGAAATTTTAGTAAAAGACCCGCAAATTTTAAGTTTTTTTGAAAATGCCGTTTCTGAACTGATGGAGTGGGCAAAACCGGAAGATAAAAAGAATTTAACAACCCTTGCTTCAAATTATCTGAAAACCGACCTTTTGGGGCTTGCCAACGAAAAACAAATCTCGTTTTCGGAATTATTGTTAACTCCGGAAAATTTCGCCGAGCTTATAAAAATGCTCGTTAAAAACGAAATCACTTCGCGAGGCGCGAAAGATGTTTTGCGGAAAATAATTGAACAAGGAGGAGACCCCTCGCAAATAGTTGAGGAACTTGGTTTAAAACAAATTACCGACGAAGATTATTTGGAAACAGTGGTAAAAGAAGTAATCCGCGACAACCAAAAACCGGCTGAAGATTATAAAAAAGGCAAACAAGAGGCTTTGCAATTTTTAATCGGACAAACAATGAAACAAACAAGAGGCAAGGCAAAACCGGAAGTGGCGAGAAAATTATTAGAGAAATTTTTAAAATCTTAAAAAAGATGGGCAACCTGCTTAACGGTTGCCCATAACACAAATCTTGTTCCTTTCTTTCAGAGAGGACTACGACATCGGCACTGATGATAACTCTTGTTAATTATTATCTTGTCCCGATGAGACGACCCTGCTTCCCTAACCACCCTGTTATTAAAATCTCTAATTTCACCCCCAGGATAAAGCCTAAACGCCCTACACGAAGAACTACCTGGCACACCATCGCACTCTTTTGGTAATGCGTCCCGGCACAAATACGCATACACTCCCCCCGAGACCTTATTACGAGGGTAATGAACGTTAAAAGTCCCTCTTATCCCTCTTGATGTTTGCAAGGGCATAGCAGTCTTCTCCTTTTTTTTAACAAGAAACATGCCAGAAACCACCCCTAAACCACCTTCAAACTTTTCTTCTTCTTCTTTTCACCCCCTTTTTTTTAAAAAATTGAGTTGATTAGATTAGAGAATGACATCTTTTAATAACATAAAAAAGAACATATAATTTTTGATATTATAATATTCTTATCAAAAAGTCAATGTGGAAAACCTATTTTCTGATAAGAATGAAATACTCCAATTCCAAAGCCAAATCAGACAAGCCGGAATAGGTTTTTTCCTGAATAAAAATAAGCTTTTTCAAGGATTCTTCAAGTTTTTCCGGGGTGAATAAATAAGCGATTCGTTCGCATTTTGAAATCGTATATGGTTTAAGCCCTTGTTTTTGGGGATTTTGCCGGGTTTTTACCAAATACATCGCTTTAAATCCCCACCAAATGAGCCGAAAAATTTCTTCCGGTTCAATTCCCTGTTCAGTGGCTTTATAAAACAAAACAAGCGCTCTTGTTTTTTTGCCTTCCAAAATCGCGTCAACTATATGAAAAACATTGACTTTTTCGCCTTGAAAAAGGCCGTCATAATATCCGCGTTCCATTTGAGAAAGCGCTTTTGAAAGCGCCCAAGCGTTTCCGCCAAATTGGTTGAGAAGGTTTGATTCTTCGCCGGCGCTGATTTTAAGATTTCTTTTTTTAATCTCGTCTTTCAGCCAAGCTCTTAATTTTTCTCCGGCAAGCAAGCTGAATTTTTCAATTTCCGCTTTTGAATCTTTAAACGCTTTGATTATGTTTTCTTCCGGAGTATCTTCGCAAAAAACAAAAAGATTTTGGCTTGCCGCCATTGCCGGGACTTGCGAAAGAAAAAAGCTCGTCTCTTCTCCGAACTCAAACAACCCGCGGCAGATAATTAAAAAATTCCGGTGAATCAAGCCCTGGCTTTTGACGAGATTTTCAAACTCTTTGGGAGAAAAATTTTCGGAAGAAAATTCAAAAATGCTCAATTCAGTTTCTTTTTTAAGCCAATCGTTTTTGATTTCTTTTAATCTCTCCGCGGCGCGATAAGTGTTTTTGCCGAAAACAAGACGCAGCATATTCTATTATAAAACTTTTAAGATATTCAGCAATTTTGCTTTTTCTCTTTCCAGAATTTCTTGGCTATTCGCTTCAATAACCAACCTAACCAGCGGCTCGGTTTTGCTCGGTCGGATGTTAAACCACCAGTCCGGATATTCCGCCGACAAGCCGTCAATAAAGCGTTGCTCGCCGTCTTTATAAATTTCTTTTAATTTTTCCAAAAGCCCGTCCCAATCCTGAATTCTAAAATTCAATTCGCCGGAATTGGCGTATTTTTGATAAGGACGCAAAAGTTCGGAAAACGGCTTTTCTTGGTCCGAAAACAGCCCCAAAACATAACTTAAAGCCAGCAACGAAGAATCAAAATAAGAAAATTCCTTAAAATAGTAATGCCCCGAATATTCAGCCATAATTTTAATATCTTGTTTTTTCATAATTTCCGGAATAAAACCTCTTCCCACCCTGATTCTTTCCGCCTTTGTTCCTTTATTCTTGGCGATGTCTTCAATAATTTTTGAAGAATTGACGCCGAAAACAACTTTATCTCCGGATTCTAAAATTTTATCAAGCAAAAGGGCGTAAACAATGTCGCTTCGCAAAACATCGCCCTGTTCGTCAAGAAAAATTATCCGGTCGCCGTCCGCGTCAATAATAAAACCTAAGTCGGCTTTCCGCGCGGCAATTTCTTTTTTGATTTGCTTCCATGATTCCTTTTTTAAAGGGTCAGGGGGGTGGTTTGGAAAATTTCCGTCCGGTTCAAAAAATAATGGATAGTGTTTTACGCCTATTTTTTCAAAAAATTTTTTAAGCAAAAGACCGGAAGAACCATTGCCGGCGTCGGCAACAACCAAAATGTCGTTTTTGCGTTTTCCAGCCGTCATTTTAAACGGCTTTACGACGAATTCCAAATATTCTTCGCTGAAATCTTTTGACGAAACTTGGCCGAAATTTTTTCCCGCAAAAATTTCTTTTTCTAAAAGCTTTTTTATCTCCGGCAAACCGATTTTTCCGTTCAAAAGTCCGCCATCGCCCAAAACCAACTTAAAGCCATTGTATTCTTTGGGATTATGAGAAGCGGTGAGCATCGCTCCTCCGGCCGGTTTTTCTTTGAGAGCGCTAAAATAAAAAAGAGGGCTTGTTGCCATTCCTATGTCAATAATGTCTCGCCCCTGCTCCAAAACCCCTTTGATAAAAAATTCTTTGAGGGACGGCGAAGAAATTCTCGCGTCTGTCCCGACTATAACGGGACCCGATAATTTTTTTTCTTCAAGAAAAGCGCAGAATGCCTTTGCTAGCCCATAAGCGAATTCTTCGTTAATTTCCGCCGGATAAATACCGCGAATGTCATAATCTTTAAAAATAGAATTATAAATCATGAATTATGTGATTATTATATCTATATTGAATTGAAATAAAAAGACAGTCCGAATTTATGGACTGCCTTAACTTAAATTGTTGGCAACCAAGCGTAACGAATCGCCATCCTCCCGCCTTGCCAAACAGTATAAACACAATGAACTTCTTTTGAAGTTGCGACTAATGACGGATAACAAAATTCTCCATCGTTGGCGTTTTCTAAGAAGAAAATTTTCCAAGAGCCATTTGAAACAGACTTAGCCAAACACAAGGGCGAGCGTTTCTTGGCAGAATTATTAAATGCCAAGAACAAATGTCCATCCGCAACAGCTAAATCTATGGCGCTATTGGGATTTAAAAATAGCGTGGGGGTTGGCTCGGTCCAATTTTTCCCTCCATCAAATGATTGCATCTCAAAAATTCGCCCCTCGCCACTGCGACATAACGCCAAAATAACGCCATCAATCTCAATAATTGCCGGCTGGATAATGCGGCGCGGCGATTTTACGCGGCTTATCTCACGCCAGGTTTTCCCTTTGTCGCCAGATAACCAGAACAAAGGCGTCCATTCTTTCTCATCATAAAGAGGCAATAACCACTCCCCATTGAACAATGCCAATGGTTTATTTCTGCACATTACTCCCTGTTCTCGCGAGAGTTCTTTTATCCCCTCCCATTTTATGCCGTCTTTTGACTTAACGGTTCGGAGAATAGCCGTGTCCCACGCTTTTCCTTGTAATGTTACAAAAAAAAGATGAATCTCGTTGTTTGCAAAGAAAAACACAGGATTGCCGTCGGCATGCCCTTTGGTATCCACGATTTTTCTTGGTCTGCCCCATATCCATCCATCTTTAACTCGCTCCCCGTTAGCCATATAAATCGCTTGGTTTGACGCGCACTCAAAAGAACCGGCATACCAAACGCATAATAAATTTTCATTTGGTAAAACCATAAGCGCGGGAGCGTGACAAAATTTTTCCGAAGAAAAAGGAATTATGTCTTGCTTCATTATATTGATATTGCTCATCAATCATCGCTCCTCAGTTAATGTTAAAGAACAATTTAATTTATTTAAACTATCAATAAAGAGATGACTCGTCAAGTATTTTAATTTATTTGACTAAACAACCGTCAGAGTTAAAAAACCACGCCGATAATCAAGCCCGATATCAAAACAAAATTTAAAATTTTTCTTTTTGGCGAAATCAAACGCTTGTGTTCCGGAAAAAATTTGTGAAACTTCAAATACAGAATCGCGAATCATAAATTATAGTTTTTTTATTAACGTGCCGATGAAGTTTTTACCATTCAAATAATCTTCAATGTTTTTTAATTTTTTCCCGTTTAGAATCGCGACTTCAACGCCCGCTTTTTCCGCTTCTTTTGAAGCTATCGGATCAAAAGGGGCGTTAAGCCCGGGACTCCATTTTTTGGGAAGCAATTTTCTAAATTCTTTCCAATAAATATTTTTAATCTGTTTCGCGTCTTTGAATTTTTTCGGGTCTTTGTCGTAAACATAATCTATGTTCGTCAGGTTTAAAACTTTTTCAGCCCTGAATCTTTTTGCCAACAGAACAGAAAGATAATCGGTGCTGAAGCCCGGCTTCCAACCGCCGGAAAAAAGAATAACTTTTTTGCCAAAATCAATTTTGCCGAAAGGATTTTCAATAACATCGGGATGGGCGAGTTCGCCCAAAGTGGATTTTAAAAGAGCGGCGTTGATTCTTGTGGCAAGAATTCCGAGCCAATCGGCGTCTTCATTTGAAATTTTTGCTATGGATTTTGCCGCATTTTGATACTTTCTCGCCATTTTCCCTCCGCCGCAAACAATAATGAATTTAAACCCCTTTTTAGCGCGTCCAACAATCAAATCTCTAAAATTTTTTATAAATACAGCGTCAATTTCGTCGGGCACGATTAAAGAGCCGCCGAGAGAAATGACGATAAAATTTTTATTTTTAACCATAAAGATTTAATTGAATAATTGCCGAAGTTCAAGCGCGACTCCGAGAATCAAGCCGAAAATCAGAATATAATTTAAAATTTTTCTTTTTGGCGAAATCAGGTGTTTATGTTCGGGAAAAAACTTGTGAAGTTTTAAAGACATCAAGACGATGAAAGTTCCTTGAACGCCAAGACCAAGCGCGCCGATTAAACTTATCGTCCTGACAAAATTTTGAAACCCGAGAAAATAAAGCGCGATTGGCGCCAAAACAACCAAACCCCAGCTTAAAACAAAAGAGCGATTATAATCAATCATAAAAATATTTTTAAAATCCGCGCCAAGAGCGAGATAAGAAGTAAAAACCGCCAGAAAACCGATAAGCGAGCCGATTATTATTGCTACCTCTCCAATGGTTCCTTTGAGTCCGGAAAGGGCGTCTTCGCTGGTAAGAGCGCCTCCTGAACCCAAAACCGCGAAAATAAAAACCAAATAAAAAAATAAAGAAATCAAAATGCTTATCCAGATAATTCTTTTAAAATCTTTAAGTCCTCCTTCGTCGGTCCGATGATTAAAAATATCCCTGACTTCGGGAATGACGGCAAAGCCGGATAAAGAAAAAATCCAAACGCCGTAGGGCAAAAACCAAAGCTTGCCGCCCGTCTCGGCCAAAAAATTTTCCAATCTGATGTGAGGGGCGGAAACGCCCAAAAGATACAAAATAAAAACCAGCAAAGGCAGGGTTAAATAAAAATTTACGAGCCCGATTTTTTCAAATCTAAACAGCAATAAAAAAGCGCCCAGTCCGAAAAACAAAACGCTCAAAAAGAAAACGCTCATCAACGGAAAAACATTATGAAGAAATATGCCGCCCAAAACTCCGTAAACAAGGAGGGTGCCGTAATAACTGAAAATCGTGATTAAAAAAGAAATTCGCGCGTATCCTTGGCCTAAAAATTTATTGACATATCCCGGGAATCTGTGCTTGCCGCCGGTTAAAAAAGCGATCTCGCCGTAAAAAATGTGAAGAACGAGAATAAAAAAAAGGGCGATAGCCAAATGCGCGAGCCCCCAAAACAATCCGGCTTTTAAAAAAGCGTAGGGCAGGGCGAACATTCCCGCGCCGACAATCATTCCGACAAGAAATCCGAACGACTGAAAATAAAAATTAATTTTAGACATTTTCGTCCTCATTGTCGCCGGCTCTAATCGGCGAAAGCTCCGACTCAAGCCGGCGAATAACGACTAAAATAATGAGGGCCAGTATCGTGGCGGAAACGGCGATTAAATACATTTTCAAGCCGACAGCCATACCGATTGCCGCGCAAATCCAAACAACGGCGGCGGTCGTAATCCCGCGAACATTCCCGCCTTTTAAAAAAATTATTCCCGCGCCCAAAAAACCCACGCCCAAAACAATATTCGCCGCGACGCGCGAAGGGTCAATATTGGCAAACCCGAGATTTTTAAATCCTTCAACCGAAAGAATCGTAAAAAGAGCGGAACCGAGCGCGACCAGGGCGAAAGTGCGCATTCCGGCCGGCTTTCCTTTTCGCCACCGTTCAACTCCGATAAGCAAACCCAAAACAGAAGCTAAAACCAACTGAAAGATAAATTTTAAACTTGTTTCGTCCATAAAAATTTTGGCGGGCTAAACTTCAATTATTTTTTCTTTTTTAATAAGTTCAATTACTTTCTCCACTAAGATTTTCGGGTCGGAATCATAAACAACTTTTCCGGAACCGCGATGAGAATCTTTTATTATTTCGTCAATCCACTCGGTGCTTCCGCCCGCTCCGGTTAAAATTCCAATCGGCTTGTTGTCCTCAAAAGCGATTGTAAATTCGTTTAAGGTGCCCATTCTGCCGCACCCGACAATGACCGCGTCAGCCGACCGAGTAAGCAACAAATTTCTTCCTGAATACTCAAAACCGGTATAAATAATGATGTCGTGATAATCCACCGGAAGCTTGTAGTCCTCAATATGGTTTTTCTCCGAATCAGCCGGCGAAACGCCGATTACAAACCCGCCCGCTTCTTTGGCGCCAATTGCCGCCCAGTAAGGAAAACCGGTTGTGGCGCCGGTAATTAAAACAGCATTATGCGAGGCAATCTCTTTTCCGATTTCTTTTGCTTTTTCAAGGGCATCGGGAGCGCAATGCCCGGTTTCAGCCGCGCCGGAAACCGAAATTTTGTATTTTAAATGATAATGAGGAGGGGGTTTCATAAATATTGCTTTATTTTGAATTATATCTTATTCTATTTATCAGAACAACTGTCGGGGGTCGCCTTAGCTTGTCAAACCAAAGAAGCGCTGTTAGCTTGTAGCTAACAGATGGCGCACTTAGAATAGGCGGCTCCCGACCAAAATAGTCCTTTCATTAAAAAAGGAGAAGGAAAAATGCCGGAACTACTAGAAATGTTACCTTCAGACTTGCTAGAAGAAACACAACAAAGATTTTATATAAAAAGAAAAGGGCGGATAGAAGTGCGCACCCCTGAGGGAGAAATAATAGCAATGCTAAAAGCGCCCCCAGGAAGCGTTGTTATCATACAAGACGGCGAAGAGTACTGTGAGGAGATTTAACCGTCTCCTCTTTTTTTTATTTCACAATCCCTGCAATCCGGTTAAAATTCTAAACAAAAAGAAAATCGCCGGCAAAAACATTTGCCAGAAAACAAAAATAAAAAGAAAAATAAAAATAAGGCCGTATTGCTCAAGAAAATATTGGATATGCTGATAGCGAAGCGGCAGGAGAGAAAATAAAACCCGCGAGCCGTCCAAGGGCGGAATGGGAATCATATTAAAAAAAGCCAAAATTAAGTTTATAAAGGCGATAAAGCCGGCGATTTTTAAAAATTCCGGCGCCAAACCAAAATTTCCGCCAAAACGGACGATTAAGCCAAAAACTAAAGCCACTGAAACATTGCTCGCTGGTCCGGCTAAGCCGACCAAGCCCGGCCCGTATTTTTGATTGCTCAGATTATAGGGGTTAAAAGGCACTGGCTTTGCCCAGCCAAAAATAAACCCGCCGAGCAACGAAGTCATCAACGGCACAAAAAAAGAGCCAACCGGGTCTAAATGGTTTATCGGATTTAAAGTAAGCCGGCCGGCGTATCTGGCGGTCCTGTCTCCCAAATAATCGGCCATATAGCCGTGAGAAACTTCATGGACAACAACCGACATTATTAAAATCGCGACGGCGAAAATCAAATCTATTCCTTGCATATCAATAAATTTTATGATAACATGAATTATAAAATTTCTAAATCTAAATTTCTTTATTATGAAAATTTGTCCAATCTGCGAAAAAGGTTCAAGAATGGGCGGCAAACGAAACCTTTTGCGCGGCCACTACAATCCCACGCCAAAAAAAAGAAAATATCCCAATCTCCAATGGGCTCGCTTGACATCCGGCAAAAGAATCAAAATCTGCACCCGGTGCATGAAAGCCGGAAAGCATTTAAAATAAAATAAAAATAAGTCTCGGGCTGTAGGATAACGGCAGTCCTTACCCTTGGGGTGGGTATAGTCCGGGTTCAATTCCCGGCAGCCCGACCAATGCGATTCTTAAAATATCTTATTGTTTTTATCGTAATAGTCGGGTTTTTTGCTTTTTTGAGCCGGGAAAACGAGCCGGCTTTTCAAAAAATTAAAATCGGGGAAACGATTATTAGCGTTGAACTTGCCGATGATTCGCCAAAACAAACAAGGGGCCTGTCCGGAAAAGACAAGCTCAAAGAAAACAACGGCATGCTTTTTATTTATGATAAACCTGAGATTCGTTCCATCTGGATGAAAGATATGAAATTTCCCATAGACATAATTTGGGTTGACGAAAACAAAAAAATAATCGGGGTTGAAAACGGCGTTAAACCCGAATCTTACCCAAAGAGTTTTGAGTCGCCCGGCCCCGTAAAATATATCTTGGAAACAAATTCCGGCTTTGCTGAAAAATACGGCCTTAAACCCGGCGCGCTTGTGGATTTTTAATTCAAATTCGCATAAGATATTTGATATGCCCAGTAAGACAAAATCGAATGCTAAATCTAATTTCTTGCCGAGCATAAACATGTATTATTACCAAATCATATTTAAACATAATAGTCGGATGTTTACTTGCGGATTTAGCAAGAAATATTCGATTTAGTCTTACTGGGTATGGAAAATAAAAGCTCCGCCATTCCAACGGCTATTATTATCGCTGGTTTGATAATCGCCGGTTCGATTTTTTACACTTCAAGAAATAAGCCGTCAAATGAAACCAAGATTGAAAATAAGACAGCCGAAGAAAAACAATCTTCTTCAGACGCGGATAACATAAAATCCATAACCAGCCAAGACCATATCTTGGGAAATCCCGACGCTTCGGTGAAAATAGTTGAATTTTCCGACGCCGAGTGCCCGTTTTGCAAAAAATTTCACGGAACAATGCATCAACTGATTGACGAATACGGAAAAACCGGAGAGGTCGCCTGGGTTTACCGCCATTTCCCGCTTGACCAGCTTCATTCAAAAGCCCGCAAAGAAGCCGAAGCAACAGAATGCGCGGCTGAACTTGGCGGCAATGATAAGTTTTGGAATTATTTGGACCGGCTTTTTGAAATCACTCCATCAAACAACAATCTTGACCCGGCGGAGCTTCCGCGAATCGCCGAGTATGTCGGACTTAGCAGAGCCGATTTTGAACAATGCCTTGAGAGCGGAAAATACGCCGGACGCGTTCAGGAAAATATTGACGACGCGATTAAATCCGGAGGAACAGGCACTCCCTACAGCGTTGTTATCGCAAAAAACGGGAAAAAATCCGTTATTAACAGAGCTTTGCCGTACAGCATGGTGAAATCCGCGGTTGAAGCGGCGCTTCAAGAAAAATAATTAAAATCTGGATTTTGCCTCAATTTTATCTTCTCCTCTTTTTGTCAAGGCGATATAAATAATTAAGGCGAGATTTGTTAAGCCAGAAAGAATCAAGAAAAACCAAAGAAGCAAAGATTTTCCTTTTTCTTGGGCGCCAATGGCGGCTACCTGCGAATCGGTTTTGGCCGGTTCTTTCTTTTTAATAGTTATCGCGGCTTGTTTTTCCGGCAAGGGAGAGGGCGCGGCGGAAAGGACTTGAATTGAACAGGTTGCCTCGGCCCGGCGGCCGAACGAATCAATGGCGGATAAATTCGCGATTTTAACGCCCAATGTTGAAAAAGAAATTTTTATTGGGGAGTCCGTTCCGGCAACGCCTCCGCTCCATTTATACGAAACAGGAATATTTCCGCCCGCCTGGCTGGCGACAAAAACAACTTCTTCGTTTATTCGCGCCGGGCTTGGATTCGCGGCGCAGCCGACTCTGAACTGCTCTATGCTTATGGGCCCGGAAATCGGAACAGGACTCGGACCGCCCAAAACAGTCACCCCCACCGACTTAAATGCCGATGTTATGCCGTCAGGACCGACGCAATTTATATTATAATTCGTTGTTTTTTCCGGGAAAACATTTGCCGAACCAAAAAGAAGTTTGCTTCCCGACCAGCCGCCGGAAGCGATGCAATACATAGAGCTCGTGGCGCTCCACGACAAAGCAACGCTTTCTCCTTTTTGAATTACGCTCGGGTCGGCGCTGAAAGAAACCGCGGGTTGTTCCGCGTTCGCTTTAAAAAGCGGCGCGAATAGGAAAAAACCGCTTAAAATAAAGCCGAGAAAAATGATGTAAAATTTTCCGGCGTTTTTTGTTTTCATTTTGAAAATTATACACCTATTATAAAGCAATGTCAAGTTGTTTTTATTTTTCGCGCGTTTGGCTAAAATGATTAAATGAACAATAAAATTCCCAAAATCGCGATTAACGGTTTCGGCCGGATAGGCCGGCAATTTTTCAAGGTCGCTTTTGGTTCGCCCGAAATTGAGATTGTCGCGATAAACGATTTGGGGAGTTTGGAAAATTTAGCTTATCTTCTGGAATTTGACACTGTCTATAGCCGGTATGATAAAAAAATAGAAATTGGAAAAAAAGAACTTATTGTGGATGGAAAACCGATTAGGTTTTTAAATGAAACCAACCCGGGGCTCCTTCCTTGGAAAGATTTGGGCATTGACATCGTTGTTGAATCAACCGGCAGATTTGCTTCTTACGACAAAGCAAAAGTTCATTTGGACGCGGGCGCAAAAAGAGTAGTGATTACCGCGCCGGCGCAGGATGAAGAAGAAACGATTACGGCGACCCCGAATGTAAACGAGAAAGCTTTAGCCCGCTCAAAAATCAGTTCCAACGCTTCCTGCACAACGAACGCCGTTACGCCGGTTGCCGCCATAATGATGAAAAACCCGGGCATAAAATATTCGCTTTTAAATACGGTTCACGGCATCACAGCCGAACAAAGTTTGGTGGACGGTCCAACGCCGCCTCTTCACGAAGATTTCAGGCGAGGCCGGGCCGCTTTCGGAAATCTCGTGCCGACCACCACCGGCGCCGCGATTGCCGCGGCAAAAGCCATTCCGGGAATGAAAGACAAATTTGACGGCATTGCTTTAAGAGCGCCGGTGCTTGCCGGCTCAATCCTGGATTTCACTTTTTTGGCGCTTCGCAAAACTTCAGCTGAAGAAATTAACAATATTTTCATTGAAGAAGCGAAAAAACCGGAATGGAAAGGGATAATGACCGTAACAGACAAACCGATTGTCTCCTCGGATATTCTCCGCAATCCTCACGGCGCGATTATTGATTTGGATTTAACCCGCGTTGTGGGCAACGAACTCGTAAAAGTAATGAGCTGGTACGACAACGAATGGGGATACGCGAATATGCTGTTGAAGCACATATTGTCTTTAATTCCCTTGCTATAAATGGACGAGTGTATTTTTTGCAAAATCGTCAATAAACAAATCAAAGCCGAAATTATTTATGAAGACGCTCATACTTTGGCGTTTTTGGATATTATGCCCCGCGCGACGGGACACGTGGTGGTTATTCCAAAAACTCATATCGCCAATTTGACCGAATTTCCGGACGAAGAAATCGGAGCGTTTTTCAACGCAGTCAAAAAAACGGTTAAAATGGTTGAGAACGGACTCGCCCCCGACGGTTTCACTCTCGGCGTCAATCACAACGAAGCCGCCGGCCAAGTTATTCCCCATCTTCATTTTCACATCATTCCGAGATGGCGGGGAGACGGCGGAAAAGGAATACAAGGAATTGTAAACAATCCTCCTCAAGAATCTTTGGAACAAATCGCCAAAAAAATCCTAAAAAACTGATTTCAATAAAAAAATAACCGCCAACACTAAGGGCGGTTCATATCTAAATATTTTTCAACCTTTTTTCAACCCTCCCTGTTCTTTTTTTGTCACTATGCGCATATACTCTTGATAGGTGAGGCAGCAGACGTTCTTTTTAAGATTGTCCAAAAGACCGTTGGGGTTATGCTTAATTTCAATTACAATGTTGCAAGACTCACAGCCATACCAAGTCTTACTTGAATCAGAACTAAACTCGGGCAATAGAGTCATCAGTTTATTACAGGTTGAACAACGCTGCATTGCGTCTTCTCCTTTCCAAAAAAATCTGCTGAAAATTCAATGAGCCCTTTAAAATAATTATAGTTATTTTTCAATAAAAATCAATTTAAATCTTGCAGAATTTTTCTTGCCGTTTCTCTGTCATTATGAGGAATTTTTTGTCCTCTTGAACTCATAATAAATGATTCCGCGCCTTTGCCGGTAATGATAACAACATCTCCTTGCCTTGCCGATTTAATACCTTTTTTTATCGCCTCTTTTCTGTCTAAAATTTTACTGTAATTTCGGATTTCGGATTTCGGATTTCGGATTTGCGAAAATCCAGCCTCAATATCGTTTAAAATAGACGCTGGATTTTCGTCATACGGGTCTTCGTCGGTTAAAATAATTTCATCGCAATATTCCGCCGCGATTTTTCCCATTTCCGGCCTTTTCCATTTATCTCTGCCTCCGCCCGCAGAACCCAAAACGCAAATCAATCTGCCGTTTGATTTTAAAAATTGTTCTTTCAGTGCTTGGTAAACTTCTTTCAGAGAATCCGGCGTGTGGGCGTAATCAACAACAACTGAAAACGGCTCTTTTTGGACAAACTCCATTCTTCCCTCAACGCCGCCAAACTTCCCTATCGCTCTTTTTATTTCTTCCAAATGAATGTTTTGCGAAATTCCGAAACTCACTGCCGCTAAAATATTGTATAAATTAAATTTTCCGAGCAAAGACGAAGAAAAATTCTCTCCATTTAATTCAAATTTTATTCCCTCTTTGTTTAATTCTATGTTCTCGGCTTTAACAAATTTTGAATCCTTAATTCCTAATTCATTATTCATAATTCCATAACCAATTTTGTTGTCCGCCTTATACTCCAAAAACCCACCCCCGTATTTATCATCTAAATTCGCGATAATAACCTTTGGGACTTCTCGCTTGCGAAAAGTTTTTGAAAGCAGAACGAATAATTTCTTTTTTGAGGCGATATAATTTTCAAATCCGCCGTGCGCCTCAATGTGTTCGGGCGCGATATTGGTAAAAATCGCCACATCCCAGTCTATAAATCTATGGCGCGACTGCAAAATTCCCTGCGAAGTGGTTTCTATAACGGCGTATTGGCAATTTTGTTCCTTGGCGCGGCGCAAAAATTTCTGAATAAAAAATCTGCCCGGCATTGTCATTTTAAAATCGTTTTTCCATCGTTCCTCGCCGATTCTGAATTCCAAAGAAGAAATCAAAGCGGTTTTAAATTTCGCTTCTTCCAGAATTTTAGCAAGCAAATGCGCGGTCGTGGTTTTCCCTTTTGTCCCGGTTATCCCGACAACGATTAAATTTCTTGACGGATAACCGTGCCAAAAAGCCCCCAACCAAGACAAAACAAAATGATAAAAAGAAAAAAAGAAACCGGGGAGAATTTTTTTAATTTGGTCCATTTGCGTTATCTGCTTCCTAAAATTTTTAGCGCTTCTTTAATTTTTGAATTGCGGTCTTGGATATTGACTTTATCCGATAACTTTTTTAAAGCTTCGCGGGCCTCGGCAATGCCGTAGCCCAAAGCGGTCAAAGCGTCTATTACTTCCTTATCTTCCGCCAAACCAAATCCTTCTCCCTGGCCAAGCTTGGCTTTTAATTCTAAAATTATTCTCTCGGCTTTTTTCTGGCCAATGCCGGAAACTTTCGTCAAATAATGAATGTCTCCGGCGCTAATCGCTCTTTTTAAATTGTCTATCGGACCCTTACTGATGATGCCAAGCGCCGATTTCGGTCCCACGCCGGAAATGCCGTTTAAAATTTCAAAAAATTCCAATTCCGACAAAGACAAGAAACCGTAAATCTCGTCGCGACGCCCCATTTTGTCTTCATGTTGATAATGGTAGGTAAAAAGCTTTATATTTGAGCCAGCGGACGGAAGTTCCTTCAGGGTTAATTCTCCGACAAAAATTTTATAGCCGATTTTATTGACTTCAATAATAATGTATTTTTCGCCGCGAAAGGCGATTTTCCCTTCCAAACTGGCAATCATAATTTTATTATAACATGTTTAAGCTTTTTTCCGCATACAAACCAAAGGGCGACCAGCCCCAGGCAATAAAAAAGCTCGCGGCTGGCGTTGAATCCGGGAAAAAATACCAGACGCTTTTGGGCGTTACGGGTTCCGGCAAAACATTTTCCATCGCTTCGGTCATAGAAAAACTCCAAAGGCCGGCTTTGATAATTTCGCACAATAAAACCTTGGCGGCCCAGCTTTTTCAGGAATTCAAGGAATTTTTTCCAGAAAACTCCGTTCATTATTTTGTTTCTTATTACGACTATTATCAGCCTGAGGCGTATCTTCCGGCAACCGATACTTATATCGGCAAAGACGCGAAAATCAACGATTTTATTGACCAGCTCCGCCACGCTTCGCTTCAGGGGATTTTAACCGAATCGAATTTTATCATCGTGGCTTCGGTTTCCTGCATTTACGGCATTGGCGAGCCGGAAGAATACCGAAAAATGGGAATTGAATTGAAAATTAGCCAAGAAATTAAACGCCGAGAAATTTTAAAGCGCCTTGTTTTACTTCAATATGAAAAGGATGGGAAAAAAATCGCGGGCTCCTTCAAAACAAGAGGAGATTTGATAGAAATAAATCCGCCCGACGGCGAAACAAAAATTTTAATAGAATTGCTCGGCAATAAAATTGAGGGAATTCAGAGACAAAAAGAAACGAGTAAGGAAAATCTAAAACAAATAAAAATCTTCCCGGCGAAATTTTTTGTCACCGAAAGAGAAAAATTGAAAATCGCGCTTGCCAATATCCGTGAAGAATTAAAAGAAAGATTAAAAGAGCTTAAAAAACAAAAAAAGTTTCTGGAAGCGGAGCGGCTTGAAGAACGGACAAATTATGATTTGGAAATCCTGCAAGAAACCGGCTATGTGAATGGGATTGAAAATTATTCGCGGCATTTGTCTTTTCGCGCCGAGGGCGAGCCGCCCTATACTTTGATTGATTATTTGCCTGAAAACGCGCTTATTATTATTGACGAATCTCATATGACTATTCCCCAGTTAAAAGGAATGTACGAGGGCGACAAGGCGAGAAAACAAGTTTTGATTGATTACGGCTTCCGTCTTCCTTCCGCCCTGGACAACCGACCGCTTAATTTTAAAGAATTTGAAGAAAAAAACAAAAACCGAAAATTTATTTTTATCTCTGCCACTCCCGGCCCTTATGAAAACAGCCGGGGGAACATTGCGGAACAGCTCGTCAGACCAACTGGCTTGTTAGACCCGAAAATTCACATAAAGCCGCTCAAAAACCAGATTCATCAAGCGATTGAAGAAATTAAAAAAGCGGTTGAAAAACGCGAGCGGGTATTGCTTCTGACCCTCACCAAAAAGGGGGCGGAAGATGTTTCGCTGTTTTTAAAAGAGAAAAATATCAGGGCCGAGTATCTTCATTCCGATATAAAAACAATTGAACGAACAAAAACCTTGCGGGCTTTAAGAGCCGGCGAATTTGATGTTTTGGTTGGAATAAACTTGCTTCGCGAAGGATTGGATTTGCCCGAGGTCGCCCTGACGCTTGTTTTAGACGCGGATAAAGAAGGTTATTTGAGAAACGCCACGTCTTTGATTCAAACCATTGGCCGGGCGAGCCGGCACCCAAACGGCCGGGCGATTTTATTCGCCGACAAGATGACAAAATCAATCAAAGAAACGATTGCGAAGACCGCCCACCGCCGGAAAATTCAAGAAAAATACAACAAAATTCAGGGCATTGTTCCGGCGCAAATTTTCAAGCCATTGCCAAAACCGTTTTGGATTGAAAAAATTGAAACCGCGAAAGAAAAAGAATATGAAAAATTATTAAAAGATTTGCAAAAAAAAATCAAAAATCCGGCTCAATTGAAAATAAAACTGGAAGAAATAATGTTAAGAGCCGCCGACGAACTTGATTTTGAAAAAGCCGCAAAAATCAGGGATTTGATGAAGAATGTTTAGATTTGAAAAATAAATCCCCTGCGCGCGTACGCAACGCAGGGGAGGATGTAAAAAGATTAGTCAGTGTAGCATTTGCGAAAAAGGAAATAAAAGCCGAAAGAAGCTCCAATGAATGTCGCAGATGGTGATCCCCACATAATATATTGGAAATGCTCGACCGGTGGATTTTTAAGAACAAAAAGAAAGACAAACGCAATGTGCCACGCAACTGAAAGCGCAACAAGAGCCGCAACAAGCATACTCCCTAAAATCAACCCAATCTTATTATCAACGTGCCTCATGTGCAATCTCCCTTTTGATAAATTCCAGCTTAAAATAAAACGCTTTTTAAAACAACAATTTGTTTTATTAAAGCAAATTTATCGCAAAAAGTCAAGCTTTGAAAAAGCCGCAAAAATCAGGGATTTGATGAGAAGCGTTTAAAATAAAAGAGGTAGATAAAATTATCTACCTCTAACGCTATTCCTCTTCCCTGGGATCTATAAAAATTACGGGGTTCTGTTTTTTTTTAAGCAACCTCCTATGCCATCTAGAAACCTTCTTACCGAGATAAAAATCCCAGAAAGCTAGAAAAGCAATGACTATTCCGAATGTTATTAATCCAGGCACTACCGCGTTCCACATTGTTTTCCTCCCTGGTTAAAATAAAAGAAATTTTCCTAAATAAAGATTATCAATTATTATCTAAAAATACAATTCAAAACCCTTTAGGCGCCGTGCTTAATCTCAATGACATCGCCGTCCTGGACAATATAATCTTTGCCTTCGGTTCGCAAAAGTCCTTTTTCGCGCGCCTTTGACCATCCTTCTACATTTAATAAATCCCGCCAATTTATAACTTCGGCTTTAATAAAATTTTTTTCAAAATCGCTGTGAATAACGCCGGCGGCTTGGGGCGCTTTTATTCCTTTTTTAATCGTCCAAGCGCGCGTTTCATCCTCGCCGGTTGTTAAAAATGTTATCAAGCCGAGGATTTCATAAGATTTTTTAATCAAAGAATCAAGTCGCGATTCTTTCGGCAGGCCGAGCGATTCCCGTTCATCCGGATTAAATCCCGCTGAATCAAATTCAGCCGCGATGTCCATAACTAAAAATTCCCAATTGTTTTTTCTGAAAAGAGCAATTAAATCCGGCGCGATTTCGCCGTCTTTTCCGTTCAACAAATAAACGCGCTCTTTTAATGTCAAGAATTGGCAGTTTTTCAAAATTTTCTTTTCTTCTTCGCTCCAGTTTTGTTCCGCCAAAATTTTCCCGGAAAGCAGAAATTCTTTTGCTTTTTTCAGGGCTTCGGATTCTCTCGCAGCGTCTTTTTTCCCTAATTTTATTTCCTTTTGCAAACCGTCAATCCTTTTATCAATTGTTTCCAAATCTTTTAATGCCAGTTCCGCGTCTAAAATCTCTTTGTCGGACAGAGGGTCTATTTTGCCTTGGGTGTTTATAATGTCTGAATTATTGAAAGCGCGAAGAACATAAACAATCGCGTCGGTTTCGCGGATATTCGCCAGAAATTTGTTGCCGAGACCTTCTCCCTGAGCCGCGCCCTTAACCAATCCGGCAATGTCAACGAATTCAACCGTGGCGTAAATTTTTTTCGCGGAGCGCGCCATTTCCGCTAATTTATCAACCCGCTCGTCGGGTATGGCGACAACTCCCACATTCGGGTCAATCGTGCAAAACGGATAATTGGCGCAATCAACCTGTTTTTTCGTGATGGCCGAAAACAAGGTTGATTTGCCCACATTAGGCAGGCCGACAATGCCAATGGAAAGAGAATAGCTCATATTAAAACCATTTCCAAAACCAGTATTTTTCAAAAAGGACTTTTCCCAAATGCCAAATTCTGGCGGGTCGCCTTATTTTTATTTGCGGGTCCGGCTCGGCGTAAAATTTTCCGCTCGCAAAACCCGCCTTGCCAAAACCGGTTTCCAAAAAACAAGAGCCCTGTCCGTCGTATTCTTTTTTAAGATTAATGCCCTTGATGTCGTTTGCTATATTATCAGCCGCGACTTCGGCTTCAAGATGAGCAAAAACTCCGGCTTTTGGAAGCGGCTTTCCGGAAGCAAGAGCGATAAAAGCCGCGTCGCCAATCGCAAAAACATTTTCATATTTTGCCTGAAGAGTTTTTTTATCAACCGGAATCCAACCGGCCTCGTTACCTATCCCCGATTCCCTGATTGCTTTCTCCCCTTGATGAGGGGGAACAAAAATCAAAATATCAAATTTCGCGATTTTGTTTTCTTTGAAAATAATCTCTTTTTTGTCCGGAGCGACGGAAACAAGATTAAGCTCGGGATTGAATTTAATGTTTCTTGATTCAATCATTGATTTAATAATTTTTCCGTTTTCCGGCCCGACTGCCGGAAGGGGCAGAGATTCGGGCGTAAAAACGCCGATTTCCACCTTGTCTCTTATATTTCTTTTCCGAAAATATTCATCAAGCAAAAAAGCGGCTTCGTAAGGAGCGGCCGGACACTTAAAAGGAAGGGAGGAAATAACAACGGCGATTTTGCCCCCGGAAAAAATCCGCAATTCATCGCGCAATTTTTCTATTCCCCGCAATTCGTAAAGATTAAAACCCGCTTGATTAAGTCCCGGTATTTTTTCCGGCGCGAGTTCGGCGCCGAGCGAAATAATCAAATAATCGTATTTAAAATCCCGATTTTGGGTTTTTACCGTCTTATTTTCCGGAATAATTTTCAAAATTTCGTCCTGAACAACTTCAATGCCTTTTCTTTCCAACGAAGAAAGCGGTTTTTGAAT
>Ga0156303_108_pt2 | contig 22234 bp, 21 predicted proteins | sample RifCSPlowO2_12_FD_107951 | JGI IMG/M metagenome (GOLD analysis project Ga0156303, IMG submission 107951) | Candidatus Niyogibacteria bacterium RIFCSPLOWO2_12_FULL_41_13
CCTCCGGTTCGCCGGAAATCGGCTTTTCCCGCCAAAATCTATTTCGGAACGCTTCCGTCACTTCCAAAAATTCCTGATTTTTAATCAGTTTCAAGAATAAAGTTCCTAACGCTATTCCGAGCCCGCCGGAAACAAATCCATGAAAAAAAATTCCAAAAAAAGTTTCAAGATTGAAAAAACCGTCAAAAATTCTTAAAAACCAAAAGGCGCTCCCTCCGATAATCAAAGAAGCGAGGCATATTTGGAAAATCGGGAGCCAAAAATCAGGTCCGCCGAATTTTCCGAAATCTTTCCTGAAATAACAATGAAGAAGAATTAAATTCAAAAATCCGCCCAAAGTGTAACTCAACGGCAAGACAAGCATTTCTGCGCCGGGCAAATCCTTGACGCGCAAAATATTTTCAAACCAATTTCTGAAATCTGGAAACTCTCCGAAAAGCCGCAAAATAAAAAGCAAAACGCCGACGGTAAATAAAAGAGAGATGGCGTTTAAAACAAGAGGCAAAAAAGTTCTCTTTGCGGCGTAAAAAGCCCTTAGATAGAGCATAATCAAACCTTGAAACAAAATTGAAAAAGAAAAAAGAGCTAAGGCGGCGGCCGTCAGCCGGGTGTCAACCCAGCCGAAATTTCCGGCGCCCAGTATTACCCTGACAATATGAGCCCTTAAAACAATTATCAGAATTAAAGCCGGCATTGACCAGAATATTATGTGCCGGATGGTCAATCCGACTTGCGACAAAAATTTTTCTTCGTCTTTTTCCGCGGCGTTTTTCGCCATTAAAGGAAACGCGGCTATACTGTATGAAACTCCGAAAAGCGCCAAAGGAACGGAATACAAATTCATAGCCAGATTAAAAATGGCGATGCTCCCACTTCCAATAAAAGAACCAATCGCCGTGATAATGATTAAGCCGATTTGATTGAAAGACAATGTCAAGGCGCGCGGGAAAGACAAACCCACAATTTCCAAAACAGTTTCTTTTTTTAAATGAAAACTTGGTTTCAACGCGAATCCGAGATGCAGAAAACTCGGCATCTGGACGATTAAATGCAGAAAAGCTCCCAAAACAACGCCAAAAATAATGCCGTTCAACCCGAAAATCGGATAAAAAATTAAAATTCCCGAAATTATGCCGAGATTGTAAAAAATCGGGCTTAAAGCGTAAACAAAAAATCTTCGGTATGACTGCAAAACAGACGAGACAATGTTGCTAAACCCCAAAAATAGCGGGGAAAACAACAAAATTCTGCTCAAATTAACAACCTCTTGTTTGTTTTTGGCGTCAAAACCGGGCACTATGAAATCGTTTAAAAACGGCATCAAAAAATAAACGGCCGCGATTAAAATAATAAGCGCTATAAGAAAAAAAGTGGAAATTTGGTTAACCAAATCCTTGGCGCGCTTTTCGTCTTGTAAAATCAAAGGGATTAAAACGGCGGAACTTGCCAAGAAAAGAGACAATGCATAGACAATGTCCGGAACTCTGAATGAAGCGTAATAAATATCCAGAGTTTGGCCGGCGCCAAACGCCGAAGCCAAAAGCCGATCGCGATACAGCGCCAAAAACTTTGCCGCAAGCGCGGTTATAGCCAATAAAAACGCCGCCTGGTGGACGCCAACGCTTTCGTGGCTGAGAATTTTCAGAAAAATTTTTCTTACCATTATCTTTTCTTTTTCACATCGCGTTCGGTTTCGGTTTTTTCTTCAAGAGGCAGGTCTTTTCTTTCTGCGGGCGAACTTATGCCGGAGAGCGCTTTTTTCCCTTCGCGAAGATTAGAAAGAATATCTTTAATCTCCCGATCTTCCGGATTCAAGAGACTGATTTTTTCAAATTCGTCAATGGCTTTCTTCGTTGCCCCTTCTCTGTCGTAAATCAATCCCAAAAAATAACGGCCGTTGGAATAATTCGGCGCAAGACCCGCAAGCCGTTCAAAAACCGTTTTTGCGTTGTCAAATTGTTTATCCTGATAATACAATAAACCCAGCTGGAACAACGAGCCGATGTCATTGGGCGAAATGAACACGGCTGATTCGGCTCTTAAAATCGCCTCTTTAGTATTGCCGGATTGAGATTCAAGACGGGCGTATAAAAAATGGGCGGACGAATAATCCGGCTTTAACGAAATCGCCCGGTCAAGATAATCTCTTGATTCTTTTAAGTTTCCAAGCTGAAGTTCCAGTCTGGCGAGAGAAAGCAAAAATTCCGGATTGGTCGGAAAAATCTTTGCCGCTTCTTGATAAATTTGCCTTGCTGTTTCCGCCGCTTGGTCTATTTTTAAAGACAATAAAGATTCATAAACTTGTCCGGAAATAAGCCAATTCAAAGAATCGTTGGGGTCCAGTCCGCGGGCATTAGACGCATTTTGTATTGTTTTAGAAAGAATCGCCTGAAGATTCTGGCGTAATTGTTCCGGCGCAATATCTGTTCTTGAAAGAAAATTATTAAGTTCAATTAAATTCAGTTGAGCCAAAGAGCGCGAATATTGCGGCTCTTTCGCCAAACTGAATGCTTTTTCTATGTTGAATTTCGCTCCGCTTAAATCGTTTTTTAAATTAAAAAGATTCAGTCCTTTCGCGAAATATAAGCTTCCGATGTAATTCTGCGCCAAAAAGTAAACGCCGGACACCGATAAAATCAAAAGGAAAACCAAAACAAGGGAAGAGATAAATCCCAGGCCGCTCGTTTGAAACAAAACAATTTTAGATTTTGGAAACATATTTTTGTCAGACGCGCTACCGATAAATATCCCCAAAAAAATAAAGCCAAGAAGAAGATTAATGAAGTTCGGAGAATATAAAATCATCAAAACGAAAAAATAAAACGAGGCGAGGAAAGAAATGAGCGGCAAAAGATAGTCATGATTAATTTCAATTAAATGAATAAAACGGAAACTGGAATAAAAATAGGCAAAAATAAAACCCAAAACCGCGATGAGGCCGAGAAATCCCGCGTTCAAAGCCAGAGTTGAAAAAAAGCTCGCTCCATTTTCAAAACGGGTGTTCCAAAAAACAGTGCTGTTTATCGCTTGCGGCTTGTATCTAAGCCAGCTTTCAAGAAAAGTCCCCGGACCAAAGCCGAGAATGGGATTTTCTTTGACGGTTTGCCTGAAAATATCAACGGTGGCGCCGTAAGAAGGCCTTACTTCAATATTATTGACGCCGATAACGGAAGAACTTAGATTGGAAGCCAAATTCGGAGTGATAACGAAAAATAAAACCAAAATTACGCCAAGGCCGATAAGAGGCCTGAAAAATTTCTCCTTCCTGAAAATAAAAATATAAACGCCGAGAATTACCAATAAAATTCCGAAAAGCCACCAAAGCAAAGAAAAATTCACGGCAAAAAGAACGATTAAAGAAACGGCGTAAACGATAAAAAACAAGAATTTAAACGAGAGATAATTGCTTATTTCATAAAAATACAAAGCCAGCAAGCCGATAATGCTGAAAAACAAGCCGAAATTATTCCAAGAGCCGATTAAATTTGAGGTTGAAAGCGGAAAATAATCGCTCCAGGGGTAAACCGTAAAACCAAATATGCCGTGCAGGGCTTGAAAAATAAAAACCAGAATGCCCGAAATAAAAAGCGTCAAAAACCAGAAAAAAGCCCGGTCTGAACGATTTAAAATCTCCGAAGCCAAAAACGCCGCGAGCGCGAAAAACGCGATTGAAAGCCAGTTGCCCCCCTCTCTGCCGATGCCGAAAAGAGTTAAATTATCGTTAAAAGAAAATATTGCCGAAACGAAATAAACGCCGACTAAAAAAAACAAGGAAATAAAAATCCAGTTTTTGGAAAATTCCAGCCGGCCCTGCCTGATTCTTCCAACCAGCCAAAAAATAAAAACGAAAAGCAAAATAAAATAAGCGAAATAAGCCTTGTTCGTTTCAGGAGAAAAACCAAAAGGCAAAAACCAAAGAGGGAGCAGAAAACCAAGCGCCAAAAAAAGCCAATAACTCAATTTATCCGCCCAAAATTCCTTTGATTCGTCCATTATTTTTATGTTAATCAAAAGAACTACTTCGGTCAAATGTGGATAAAAAAACCGCCCTTTTTTAAGGGGCGACAATGAATACTATCATTTCCAAATTATCCCTTATCTCTGCATTAAAAAGTTTTTCTTGCGGAATTAGTAATTCTTTACCACTTTTAGCGACAGAGATACGAATAAATTTCTCGCCCCTTGCGTTGACCGTTTCACCCGTTGCCCTACCAAGGCAATTACCACGCTCGTCTTCAACCATGTTATTTTTTAGCGAGCATGGACAATACATAAAATGCCAAAAAATAGATTTCGCGTACTCTTTTTTTTCACCTTCGCTTAATTCTATCTCCTTGTCTATTTTTTCCTGAAGAACCCGAAGGCATCTTGACAAATAATCTATTTTTAATTCTTTTTCAAGAACATTAAGAAGAACATCGGAAATGCTAGAAAAAGCATTGGCCATAGCGTTATCCCTCCTTTCTCGTTGTTAAAATAAAAAAGCAATATCTATTTAAGAATTGCCGATGTTATTGAATTTGTCAATATGGACATCGGAATGACGAAAAGATAAAATTATTTTATGAGTTTTGTCCATCTCCACACCCACAGCCATTATTCTCTTCTTGACGGGCTGGCGAAAATTGACGGGCTTGTCGCAAAAGCAAAAGAATTCAATATGCCGGCTTTGGCTCTTACCGACCATGGAAATTTATACGGGGCGATTGAATTTTATAAAAAAGCCCGGGAAGCCGGAATAAAACCAATTATAGGAATTGAAGCTTACCTTGCCGCCGACTCGCTCCATAAAAAAGACCCCAAAGGCCAGAATAAGCTTTATCACATCATACTTCTCGCGGAAAATTTTGACGGCTACAAAAATCTGATAAAACTCGTCAGCATTTCCAACCTTGAAGGTTTTTATTATAAGCCGCGTCTTGACCGCCCAACGCTCGCAAAACATTCAAAGGGGCTTATCGCTTTATCCGCCTGCATCGGAGGGGAAGTTCCCAACGCTCTCCTGAAAAACGACAACAAAAAAGCCGAAGCGCTTGCCGCGGAATATCGGGATATTTTCGGCAAAGAAAATTTTTTCATTGAAATTTCCCATCACCCGGGCATACTGGAGCACAAAAGAGTTCAGACCGAACTTATCGCGCTCGCGAAAAAATTAAACATCCCCGTTGCGGCGACCCAAGACATCCACTATCTCAATAAAGAAGACAAAGACGCGCAAGATATTCTTCTCGCCGTCCAGACGAATAAAAAAGTCGGAGACAAAGACCGGCTTACGATGAAACAGGACGACTTCCACTTCCGCTCGTCCCAAGAAATGGAAGAACTATTCAGAGCCCTGCCGGATTCACTCGCGAATACTCTCGCAATAAACCAAAAAATAAATTTAAACATCAAACTTAACGAACTTAACTTTCCGGCTTTTGAAGTCCCGGCTGGTTTTACCGCTGAAACTTATCTTGAAAAACTTGCAAAACAAGGACTTGAAGCGAGATTCGGCAAAAATCCGGAAGAAAAATATAAAACCCGGCTTGAATACGAGCTCGGAATCATTAAAAAAACCGGCTTTAGCTCGTACTTTCTGATTGTTCAGGATATTGTCAATTTTGCCAAAAATAACGGCATTATCGTGGGGCCGGGTCGCGGCTCGGCTGTCGGTTCCTTAGTTTCCCACGCTCTTAACATTACCGATGTTGACCCTTTAAAATACGGCCTTATTTTTGAAAGGTTTATGAATCCGGAAAGAATCAGCCCTCCTGACATTGACCTTGACTTCGCCGACCAGCGCAGAGACGAAATAGTTGAATACGCTTCGCAAAAATACGGACGAGACAAGGTCGCCCAGATTATCACTTTTGGGACAATGGCCGCTCGCCAAGCGCTCCGGGACACCGGACGGGCGCTGGGATTGAGTTATGATTTTTGCGACAAGGTCGCCAAAACGATTCCTCCGATGAAAACAATTGAACAATCGCTGGAATTGAGTCCGGACTTCGCGAATCTTTATAAAACCGACGAGGAAGCGAAACGCTTGATTGAAACCGCGAAAAAATTGGAGGGCGTGGCGCGCCACGCTTCTTTGCACGCGTGCGGAGTGGTAATCGGAAAAGAGCCCTTAACAAACATTCTGCCGCTTCAATACGCTCCCACCCAGAAAAAAGAAGAAGGCAGGAATATTATCGTCAGCCAATACGAAATGAAATCAATTGAAGACATCGGCTTGTTAAAAATGGACTTTTTGGGACTTAGAAATTTAAGCACCATTGAGTCCGCGCTTGAACTTGTAAAAAAAACAAAGGGAGAAGAAATCAACCTCAAAAATATCCCCCTTGACGATTCCGAAGTTTTTAAATTGCTCTCTCAAGGCAACACTGTTGGCGTTTTTCAGCTTGAAGGACAGGGAATGACGAATTGGTTAAAACAGTTAAAACCAAAACGCTTTGAAGACATCGCGGCGATGATCGCGCTTTTCCGTCCGGGACCGATGGAACTGATTCCGGATTACATCGCAAGGCATCACGGCAAAAAAACCGTTATTTATCTTCATCCAAGACTAAAGCCGATTCTTGAAGAAACTTACGGAATTATGATTTACCAGGAACAACTAATGGAAGTGGCGAAAGAACTTGCCGGCTTTACCATGCCCGAGGCCGATATTTTAAGAAAAGCAGTCGGCAAAAAAATCAAAAAACTTCTCAATGAACAAAAAGAAAAATTCATCAAAGGAGTTGAAAAAACAATTAGTTCGCAAAAATTGGGCGAGGCTTTGTGGACGCTAATTGAACCGTTTGAGAGATACGGCTTTAACAAATCCCATTCTATCGGCTACGCTTTGATCGCTTATCAAACCGCTTATTTAAAATGCCACCATCCTTTGGAATTTATCGCGGCTCTGATGAACGCCGAGGCGAAAGACATTGAAAGAATCGCTTTTTTGACCGAAGAAGCGAAAAGAACGGGGATAAAAATTATGCCTCCCGACGTCAATTCCTCCGAAAAAGGATTTGCCATTGTTTCCGGCAAAGAAAAAATAATAAATTTCGGCCTTGCGAGCGTCAAAAATGTCGGCCGCGACATTGTGGAAATAATCATTCAGGAACGGAAAACCAACGGCCCTTTCTCGTCAATTATCAATCTTTTAGAACGCGTCTCCTCCCGCAATCTCAATAAAAAATCCCTTGAGTCGCTGATTAAATCCGGCTCGCTGGACAGTTTTGGCGACCGAAAAGAACTCTTGGATAATCTTGAAAATTTGCTGAACATCCGGAGAGACACGAAGAAAAACAACAACGAGAATCAATTCGCCTTGTTCTCGCCGAAAAGCCCTACCTCTCCTTCCTCGCTTAATTTAAAAAACGGCTCGTCTTCCCGCGCCTCTCTTGAAGAAAAATTATCCTGGGAAAAAGAACTCCTCGGAATTTATGTCTCGGGTCACCCCCTTGATAAATTCAAAGAAAAAATGAAAAATCAATTAATTGACATTTCTAAAATAAAACAAATGAAAGAAGGTTCGCTTGTCAAATTCATCGGCTTTGTTGACGGCCTGAAAAAAGTAATCACCAGAAGCGGAGAGCCGATGATTTTCCTCAAGTTTCTTGATTATACCGGCGAAATTGAAGCCGTGGTGTTCAGCCGCGTCCTTAAAACTCACCACCATCTAATCCAGAAAGAATCGGCTCTCAATATTGCCGGAAAAATATCAAGAAGAGGAGAAAGAGACGGAATAATCGTTGAAAAAATAGAAAAAGCATGAAAAAAGTCAAAAGTCATATCAGTGTTATTCGCCATTCATTATCTCATATTATGGCGTTGGCCGTAAAAAATCTTTTTGGCGAAAAGGTCAAATTCGGCGTCGGTCCGGCGATTGAAAATGGATTTTATTACGACTTTGTTCTTCCTGGAAAACTTTCCTCAGAAAACCTGTTCCAAATTGAAGAGGAGATGAGAAAAATGATTAAAGAAAATTTAAAATTTGAAAAAAAAGAAATTTCCATAACTGAAGCGAAGAAAATGTTAAAAAATCAGCCGTTTAAATTGGAACTTATTGAAGAACTTAAAAAAAATAAAGAGCCGGTAATTATTTATGCCGTTTGCCCGCCTGAAATTGGAAATTGGAAATTGGAAATTGGAAATTGTTTTGTTGACCTCTGCCGCGGACCCCATGTTGAATCAACAAAAGAAATCGCTCCTGGAGCGTTCAAGCTCACAAAAATCGCGGGCGCTTATTGGCGAGGGAATGAAAAAAATCCAATGCTTGTCAGAATTTACGGTTTGGCTTTTGAAACGGAAAAAGAACTTAAAGATTATTTAAAACTTTCAGAAGAAGCGGAAAAAAGAGACCACCGGAAAATCGGCAAAGAGCTTGATTTGTTCAGCTTCCACGAACAAGGTCCGGGATTCGCCTTTTGGCATCCGAAGGGAACGATTCTTTACCAAGAACTTGAAAACTTTATCAGGCGGGAAAACAAAAAACGCGGCTATCAGGAAATCAAAACTCCGATTATCCTGAAAAAAGATTTATGGCTTGATTCGGGACATTGGGAAAAATTCAAAGAAAATATGTATTTTACCGAAATTGAAGGAGAAGTATTCGCGATAAAGCCGATGAATTGCCCGGGCGCTCTCTTGATTTATAACGAAAAAATCCGCTCTTACAAAGAACTGCCGTTAAGATTCTCCGAATTGGGGCTTGTCCACAGACACGAGCTCTCGGGAGTGCTCCATGGGCTATTAAGAGCGCGGATGTTCACCCAGGACGACGCTCATACTTATTGCGCCCCAAACCAATTAACGGAAGAAATAAAAAATATGATTGATTACGCTTTGAATGTTTATAAAATATTTGGATTTGATAAATATGATGTTTATATCGCGACCCGGCCGGAAAAATACATCGGCGAAGACAAAATTTGGCGAGAGGCGACAAACGCGCTCAAAGAAAGTCTGGAAAATAAAAAAATAAAATATGAAATAAAAAAAGGAGAAGGCTCTTTTTACGGGCCAAAAATAGAATTTGACATCAAAGACGCCATCGGCCGAAATTGGCAAATGGGCACGATACAAGTTGATTTTTCAATGCCCAAGCGGCTTGGCGCGTTTTATATTGACAAAGACGGCAAAAAACAAAATCCGGTTATGGTTCATCGGGCGATTTTGGGTTCGCTGGAAAGATTTATCGCCATTCTTATTGAACACTACGCCGGCTCTCTCCCCTTCTGGCTCTCGCCCGTTCAGATATTAATTCTGCCGATTGGCGAAAATCATTTAAAATACGCCGAGGAAATCAACGCAAAACTTCGGGAAAACGGATTTAGAAGCGAAATTAACGCTGAAAACGAAACTCTGGGCAAAAAAATACGGGAAGGAGAAATTCAGAAAATCCCCTATATTTTAATAATTGGCGAAAAAGAAATAAAGGAAAACAAAATCAATGTCCGAAAAAGAGACGATAAATCCCAAAAACTCCAAACTTTAGAAAATTTTATTGAAGAAATCGGAAATTAAACTCCGAAAAAATTATTTTTTCTTTTCCTCTTTTTTCTTTTCTTCGGGCTTTTTAGCTCCGGACGCTTCTTCAACTTCTTCCCCTTCCTCCTCTTTCTTGCCTTTCTTGACAACTTCAATATCTTCCAATAAAGGCGCGGCTTCGGGAACAACTTCCTCTTCTTTTTTAGGCAAGGTTGCTAAAATAATAACTTCTTTTTCTTTGGCGAGCGATTTTATGCCTGTAGGAAATTTTATGTCGCTTACGGTTATTCTGTCCTCAATATTTTTCAGCAAAGACAAGTCTACTTCAATCTGATGAGGAATTTCTTTCGGAAGGCCTTTGACTAAAATTTCATGCATTACTTTCACCAAAACGCCGCCCAATTTAACCGCTGGCGATTCGCCAACGAAAACCAACGGAATTTTGGCTTCAATGGGTTTATCCAGCCGAGGCGCGAAAAAATCAATATGAATCGGCTCGTCGCTCGCCGAATCTGTTTTAATATCTTTGATTAAAACGCTTTTCTTGCCCTCATCAAACATCAAATCAATGAAATCCGTTTCGCGCGCTTGTTTAAAAATCTTTTTAAATTCATCTTTGACGATAAATACCGGAATCGGCTCCCGAATTCCCTGACCATAAACGATTCCGGGCAATTTTCCTTTGCTTCGCGCTTCTTTAAGTTTTTTTCCAAAAACTTCTCTTTTTTCCGTTTTAAGGACAACCATACCCAGTAAGACTAAATCGAATATTTCTTGCTAAATCCCAAAATAAGCATTCGACCATTGCGCTTAAATATAATTTGGTAATAATACATATTTATGCTCGGCAAGAAATCAGATTTAGCATTCGATTTTGTCTTACTGGGCATAAGTTTAGCGATTGGCGATTAGCTTGTTAGGATGGTATTATAGAAATATTCAATAAAAAAATCAATGGGCGGTTTTTTGGTTTTGGGAATATTAAGTTTTGGGCTGGGAATTGCCGCAAATTCTTTTTTAAATATCGGCTTTCCGTTTGCCGTTCTTCTGGTCACGCTCGGATGTTTTTTGGGCGCTTTTTATTTTTATGAAAGAAGCAAGATTTTCGCCGCTTTGGCGATTTTTATTTTATTCTTCGGCGCGGGCGTTTTTCGCTACGAGCTGAAAGACTCAAGAGACGTTTCTCCGGAGCTGACGCCGCAAGTCGGAAAAAATTCCATTCTTGAAGGAATCGTCGCCGACGAACCGGAAAGAAAAGAGAACTACGCAAGGTTTGTTTTTCAAAATAAAACAGGGGACAAAATTCTGGTGACAACGCAAAATTTCCCGGAATTTTTCTACGGCGATTATCTCTTGATTGAAGGCAGAATTGAAAAACCGGAAAATTTCAGCGATTTTGACTGGAAGGCGTATCTCGCGAAAGACGACATTTTTCTTCAATTAAACAATCCAAAAATAACACTGCAGAGCCGCGATAAAGGCAATCCGCTCAAAAAATTCCTTTTTGATTTAAAAAGAAAATATGTTGAAAGTTTGGAATCGGTCCTGCCCGAACCCCATAGCTCTTTCGCGAGCGGGCTTACGGTCGGCGGGCGCGAATCAATGGGCAAGGAGCTCTTGGAAAAATTCCGGCAAGTCGGAGTCATCCATATAGTTGTTTTGTCCGGCTATAATGTCACGATTATCGCCGACAACATAGCAAAATTCTTTAATCTCTTTTTGAGCAAAACGATTTCCCTTACTGCCGGACTTGCCGGAATTTTTCTTTTCGCTCTTTTAACCGGCGCTCCTTCCACGGTGGTTCGGGCTTCAATTATGGCAAGTTTGATTTATATTGCAAAAACAACCGGCAGAGTTCGCGAAACGACAATCGCCTTGCTTATCGCCGGTTTTTTAATGCTTCTCGCTAATCCGAAACTTTTGCGCTGGGATTCTTCTTTTCAGCTTTCTTTTTTGGCGACAATCGGTCTTATTTTTCTCGCGCCGCGATTAGAAAATTATTTTTGGTGGCTTCCGGATAAATGGAAAATAAAAGAATACGGCCTTGCCACGATTTCGGCGCAGTTGATGGTCGCGCCTCTTTTACTTCAAACAATGGGAACATTTTCATTGGTCGCCCTACCGACGAATCTTTTGATTTTAATTTTAATCCCCTACACGATGTTTTTTGGATTTTTAACCGGCATTCTCGGCTGGTTTTCGCAGTGGCTCGCTTTTATTCCCGGTTCAATCGCCTATTTTCTTTTAAGTTATGAATTGTGGATTGTTGAAATTTTCGCGAAAATTTCATGGTCTCAGATAACTTTTGATTATTTTCCGGTTTATCTGACAATTTTGATTTATTTGGGAATCTTGATATTCATAATTTATGATTCAAAAAACGCTTAAAAATTTTCCATACTATTTCTTGGCTTTGCTCTTGATAATTTCAATCATAATTTTTTTAAATTTAAACAAAGAAAATGATTTGACAATTGCTTTTCTCAATGTCGGCCAAGGAGACGCAATGTTCATTGAAACGCCCTCTAAAAATCAGATTTTGATTGACGCCGGTCCGGACGGAAAACGGGTTTTGAGAGAGATTAAAAAAATTATGCCTTTTTTTGACAAAACGATTGATTTAACCGTTCTCTCCCATCCCAATAAAGACCATCTTGCCGGTTTTATTGATGTTTTAAAAAGATATGAAATCAGATACTCGCTTTCTTCCGGCGCAAAACATACCATAGCGGAATTCAAAGAATGGGAAAAACTGCTCAATGACGAAAAAATTGAAAAAATACAAGCAAAACGCGGACTCCGAGTTCATCTTGATAAAAATTTATATCTGGATATTCTCGCCCCAATCGGCAAAAATGAATACAAAGATTTGAAATCTTTCACCGATTCAATGGTTGTTGCCCGGCTTGTTTACGGCAAAACTTCTTTTCTTTTCACCGGCGATATGGAAGAAAAAAACGAACTTCAGCTTTTAAATCTGAACACTTTTGTTGATTCCGATGTTTTAAAAGTCGCCCACCACGGCTCAAAATATTCTTCCGGCGAAAACTGGCTTCAGGCCGTTTCTCCGATTGTAGGGGCAATCCAAGTTGGAAAAAACAACAAATACGGACACCCGACTCGCGAAACCTTAAGCCGGCTTGAAAAGTCGGGAATAAAAATTTCAAGAACCGATGTTGATGGAACAATTATCCTGAAAAGCGACGGAGAGAAAATTTATTGAATTGATTTTACGATTTCTTGGAAAATTTTCGGGTGAAATTCGGCGATTTGAGAAAGAATTTTTCTGTCCAGTTTTATTGAATTTTTCTTAAGCCGGTTTATGAATTTGCTGTAAGAAATTTCAAAAGGTTTAAGTCCGGCGTTTATCTTCAACTGCCAAAGTTTTCTGAATTCGCGCTTTTTCGTCCGGCGGTCTCTGAAAGCGTGGCTCCAGGCGTGCAAAAGCCGCTCCTTCGCGAGCCGCTCTTTTGATTTCGCGCCGAAGCGAAAACCTTTGGTGTATTTTAATATTTTTCTCCTGCGCTTTAATGAAATTACGCCCCGTTTTACCCTTGTCATATAATAAATCAGCTTTTAGCTTGTAGCTTATTAGGTATTAATTGATGTATTGATTAAAAATTTTTTTTGAAACATCAAACGGCCTCCACTTATTCTGGGCGAGTTGGTTGCGGCGCGATCTTTTCGCCTTAAAATGATTTTGGCCGGGAAGCCGTTTTAAAACTTTTCCGGTTTTTGTGATTTTAAACCGCTTTAACAATGATTTTTTCGTTTTCCCTGACATATTTTTTACGGTTCAATTATCAAATATATGCCGCGCGGCGTTCTTTTCGGCTCTTCAACGCGGCGATACGGCGCAGTGATGAAATTTAAAATCCTTTTTAATCTTTCTTCAATAAAATCCTTCTTTAGGTATTTAGTCCTCCCGGGCAAAGACATTTCAATTTTTATTTTTTCGCCGGAGGCCAAAAAATCGGAAGTCTTCTTGGCTTTCAATTCCAAATCGTGCTCTGAAATTCCAAGACTTATTTTAATTTCCTTCAATCCCCCTCCTTCCGGCTTTTTAATTTTCTTTTCCTTTTTCTCAATTAAATAAAGATATTTTCCGTAATCAATGATTTTAACCACCGGCGGCGTTGCTTTTGCCGACACTTCAACAAGGTCAAGATTCATCTCTTTTGCCCGGCGGAGCGCTTCTTCAATCGGCAAAACGCCCAAGTTGTTCCCCTCCGGGTCAAGAATCCTTACTTCTCTCGCTCTTATTTGCTGATTTATTCTTGGTTTAATCAAATTTCTGATTGTGGAAGCGAGGGGATTGAACCCCTGTCCATAGTCAATCTCGTTAAAAAATTTACAACCGTAGTCTTTTTATTTTTTCTCCATTTCCTATAAAAAAGACAAAATTAAAAATAGAGTTCTCCTTAAAAAGTCGTTTTTAATCATAGGAGAAAAAAGATTAAAAATCAAGCTTCGTTGGTTGACGCCCCAATCTTTCCCGAAGCAAGAAATGATTGGGACGCTACGCGTTAAGCCGGTTAGGCGTATGCGTAGGAAGGCGCAAAATTATTTGCACTTTTGTTTGATTGATTTTTACGAGCTCACAATCATCCTCGGGTTGAATTTTTAAAAAGGCTGCTTGTCGAAACCTTTGCGCTCCCATTCTATCTCGCGCTTTTTCTCCCTTTCTTTTATTTTCCTTCTCTTGTCGTATTTTTTCAAACTGCGGCACAAAGCTATTTCAATCTTAACATTGTTCTTTTCAGTATACACCCTCAAGGGTATGATTGTCAATCCTTTAAATTTTTGGGCGAGGTAAATTATTTCTTGACGATGAAGAAGAAGTTTGCGCTCTCTTTCCGGATTATAATCTTCGGAAACATTGCTTTTCTGGTAGGGCGGAATAAGCATTCCGATTAAAAATATCTCGTTTCCTTTAATCATCGCCCGAGCGCCTTTGAGCGAACCCATTCCCGACTTTAACGCCTTGACTTCATAACCGCGAAGCTCTATTCCGGCCTCAAATGTTTCCAAAACATCAAAGTCGTATTTCACTTTTTGGTTGGTGATTAAATTCATTTAAAAAAATCCTAAAAAATCCCTAAAAAAATCTCTGAATGTCAAAATAAGTGATGACGAGCATTAGAATAATAAGAAAGGAAAAGCCGACGGCATGAACAAAACCTGCGATTCTCTGATTCACCGGCTTTCTTAAAACAATCTCAAAAAGCAAAAACGCTATTCGGCCGCCGTCCAAAGCCGGAAAAGGCAGCAAATTGATGACGGCAATGCTGATTGAAATCAAAGCCGCAAGATGCAAAATAAAAGATACGCCAAAACCCAGGCTGTAATTAACAATGGAAACTATGCCGACCGGGCCCGCGATCATATCCAAAACCGGCTCGCGGATGATTAAATTTTTAACAAGGGTATAAATGCCAAAAGCCGTTCCTTTAATCGTCTCCCAAGTTATCTTCGCTCCTTGAATCGGCGATTTATACCACTTTTCTTTGAGAATTGACAAATTAGCCATCGCAACGCCCAAGTGTTTGTCTTTTTCCGGTTCAATCATAGCGGTTAGCTGGAACTCTTTATTTTTCCTTAAATAAACAAATTTTATTTCTTCGCCTTTTGTTTTTTCAATAAAATCCTTGACTTGAGAAAAACTTGAAAATTCCGTTTTCAAATTCAACGATTCGCCAGTTCTTAAAATATCGCCCGGTTTTAATCCGAGCTTTTCAGCCGGCGAATTCTCCAAAACATTCATAATCACAACTTGATTTTTGACTCCAGCTTTATCTTCCAAAGAAATCGCGGGAAGCCCGCGCCAAGCCAAAAAAGAAAGCAAGATAAAACCGAAAAGGATGTTAAAAATTCCTCCGGCCGCCAAAATCGCCGCCCGCGAAAAAATTGATTTTGCCGAAAAACTGTCCGGCTCCGGTATTTCTTTGTCTTCTCCCTTGATTTTAACGAAACCGCCCAAAGGAATAAGATTGAAAGAATACAGAGTTTCTTTTCCCTGCCAGCCGAATAACTTCGGCGGGAAACCAAAACCGAATTCTTCAACTTTAATGCCGTTGAGCCGCGCGAAAATAAAATGCCCGAATTCGTGAACGATGACGATGACTAAAATAACAACGAAAAATATCAAAATGGCGATTAACATGAATTGATTTTATCCTCTTCGCCCCAAAAAATCAAAAACGACTCATTGAGCCGTTTTTGATTTGTTCAAACACAACGATTGCTCTTAGAGACTCTGCAAATCGGCGTCAATCGCCTGAAATTCTTTATCCAAATCAATGGTTTCTGTTTCCTCAATCAACTGATTGATTGCCGCTGTGCTGTCCTCTTTTGCCGCGGAAGGCGGCGTTATTTGCGCTTTCGGAGGCTGTTCAACTGTTTCTTTTCTGCCAAACGGCTTTGCGATAAGAACCACAGCCACAATCGCTATTACGACAATAATTGAAATTAAAATAGTTTTGTTCATAGTTTTTACGATATTTTAATCTTATTGAGTTGGCGTTGTGGCGGCCGGCGTTGTAGTTGCCACTTCCAATTCGTCCACTTTTGGAATTTGAGCCAAAGTTGTCGCCGCTCTTCTGACCGCTTCTCTTGCGTCAAAAACAGTTTTTCTCACTCCGCTAATATCGTAATGCAAGGCTTGTCGGGCTTTGCCGATATTAAGTTTCAGCGTTTCTTCGGAGTCAAAAGTGAAATCGTAAGTCTTTTTTGACTGGATTTCAACCGCGCTTCTGCTTGCCGAAATCGCCTGCTCGGCGTCGCTAATCGCCGTTCTTACAGCCGCGACATCCCGGCCGTTCGTCTCGGCTTTAGCGGTTCTGTCTTTAATTTTTTCAAGCGTTTTTTCAAGATGATTCAAAACATCAACGAAATGATTCATCGTCCTTTCGTTAAGTTTGTTCAATTCCTGATAAATTCTTTCGGCAACTGCTTTTTTCCGCTCGTCTTTTATTTTCGCCAAATTCTGCTTTAATTCCGCTCTCTTTGCTTCAATTTTTCCTTTCACTTCCTCTCTTTTTGTCTGAATTTTTTCTTTAAACTCCACTCGCTTCGCTTCAATCGCTTCTTTTACTTTTAATCGCTCTTCCTGGAATTTTTTGACTTCTTCCTGCCGAAATTGTTTTACTTCCGCTTTCACCGCCTGACGCTCTTCTTTGATATTCTGACGGACATCTTGTCTTTCTTCTTTGATGTTTTGCCTAACATCCTGTTTTTGTTCGCGAATATTCTGGCGCAAATCTTGGCGCTCTTGCAAAATACCCCGCTTTATCTCTTTTGGCGCGGGCGCGGCCGTGGTCGACGGCGGAGGCGCCGATTCTTGAGCAAAAACCGGCAAAATCAAAGCAAACGATAAGATAATTGACGCGAAAATTCCATTCGTTTTCGTTATTATTCCCTTCATTTTTGCCATATTTTATTTTATAAATTCGACCTTTAAATGATTTATTTAAATTATAGTAAATATAATGACGAGAGGTCAAATTCCCGTTTTTTTCTTCCCCGCCTGCCCGCCGACCCGCGCTCCGCCGTAGGCTTTGGCGAGGCGAGAGCTTTAACGAAGGAGAGTTGCCCAACTTCTGCCAATTGTGAATACTTGAACCCGCTCAAGCCGAGCCCCGTTAGAGATAAGACACCATCGGTGTCTGCCGCATCTTGATGCGGATCTCTAACGGGGCGAGCGGGTTGTTTACCCCGTAGCTCCGCCGAAGGCGGATGGTATCGGGGCCGCTCTTTTTCTTCGTCCATAAAAGTTTTTTCATCTTCCGAACCAACCCCTGATCCTGCGCCATAGCGGTTTGAGATTAATCCCGAGGCCATATAATTCCGGGGATAATTTTAGTATCTCTTCTTTGTCTTTTTGGATAGAGACAATTTTGCGTGCCTGACTATCCATGTAGCGGATGCCGGCGGTAGTAAGCTTGAGGCATTCGCCATCAATTTCGATATACCTGCTGTCGTTCAACATACCGACATAAGTACCTTCGGCTATACCTAATTCCTTGTAGGCCTCCGTGATTTTCCAGCAGTATAACTTCCCAGAGTTTCTATACTCCGCGTAGAGTTTATTCAGAACACGCTGTTCCAATTCCGAGACCATATCGGCGTGTTGAATCTTCTGTATTTCTTTTTTGATCCCGCTTATATCCGGCGGACCATAGTGAACTACCATAAATTTTAACTATTTTTTTCTGCAATAAAGCGGTTCTCTAATGTATTCAATATCCAAATGCACCTTATAAGAATATCCTCAAAAACTGCTTGAAGTTCCTTATCACCAATACTGAAAAACTTTTTAATCTTTTCATAGTTTTCGCCTTTGCGGTGAGCAATACTTGTGGATCGCAATGTCTGTAGGTTTCGAAGAAATTCAATCATTTTGGGGACAGAAAATCCGTGAGTAATAAGGAAAGCCTCAAGCTTATCTATCCCTCGTGGATTTTTCTTATTTATCGTTAAACCATTTTCAAGCTCTTTCTCATTTAATGAATCGATCATAATTTTTGTTATTGACGCCACCTGATCATCAAACTCTTTTTGCCCGTTAGTGGTAGGAACATGTAGCGATTTCATATGATATTCGTCATCTGTAAATAACGGCTTAAATAGATACCACTCAAACCGCTTATGCCACGCTTCCTGAAAAAGCCCAAATTTATACTTGAAATAAAGCTCTGGATGTTCGGGATCTGTAAAATTACCTTCGATATTTCTAGTAAAATCCGCATGACTAACTTTTCTCGTGCTCGGCGTAAGATTAAACGCTCCCCAATGAGCTTGCTCCTTGTGGGGTAAGAACTTTAAATCACCTAACCATACAACTATATGATCACTGTGATTATTTAATGCTCTTAATCCCCAAAAACCATTGCGTTTTATATGTCCATCTTCTACTGAATATTTTTCTGGATCATCATAGTATTTTTTGAGCACTTCGCGTTTAAAGAAAACCGGAGTTAGAAAGCCAGGGCTGTCTTGATAATCAGTATTACAACTGCAGGTAATTTCTTTTCCGTTTTCATCTACGCCAATTATAAATTCCTCAAATTTCTCATCGGCTTTTGTTTTCCATATAGTCGGATTAAAGTCTTTTAGTCCCTCAATCAGCTTTTTGCCAAGAAGCCACCCTTGCGATTTCTTATCACCTAAATCAAGATTTCGCACGCACAGCGAGTAGGTATAATTTTTGCCCTTCTTAACATCATCAATTTTTTGTTGGCCTAACTCCTCAAGCGTTTTATCTAAGAATCTCATTGCCTCAAAATAAATAGCTAAAAGCATATTCTTAGCCGACAAAAACTCCTTTAAATATTTTAGTTTTACCTCTACCTTATTTTTATCGATCTGTACCGCTTCGTCCTCATCGCCGTCCTCATTGATGTAAATAAAAATCTTTTTATTAGCGCTTATCGCTTTTTCAAATAAGTTGAAATATAGCCGGAACTCTTCGGAAACTTCAAGATTAGATTCTTTTCTTCCACTAAATGTTCTCCAGTATACCAGTGGTTCTATTTCTTCATCAGAAAAACGATAATACTCGGTTGTTGGTTTTCCATTCTCATAATGAGTTACAAAACCCGGACGGCCTCCATCGATCCGTAAATCCCAATCGTATCTTTCTAAAACATCACCGGCCTTTGTATTGGCTATCAGTGCAGAAAAGTAAGCACCTCTATCAATATCTGCTTGCGAGTCGAGAAATTCAAAAACCGTGATCCATTCGGTCTTTCCGAGATCGCCTTCAATATTTTTTATAAAATCGGCAAGTGTTAAATCTTTAGTGTTCATTTGCCATTTTGTTCCACAATCTTAATCTCCTCCGGGGTGAGGGCGTAGAGTTTATAGACGATCTGGTCAATTTGTTTTTCCCACATTCATACTTTTGAAGACCTTGAGCCAAATGAAGCGAGAATCTTCCTAGTGTGTACTTCCATGTCCTTGAAATTTTCTTTCCTTAGCGTCATTGCAACAAATTCTTTAAGTGAATATGCCTTGATATGGATCCTTCCTCCCTCGCGCTGGTGCTTCACAAGAGAATACTCAAAAAACTCGCGAATATCAGGATGAACCATCGGTGCTACAAGGGACAAGTATTTCTTTGATCGATTTTTGAACTCCGCGCTGGAATGCAAATGCCGAATAACCGAGGTTGTTTCAGTATTTAACATCTGATCTCGGTTTCGAATCAGTGTTACTTCAATCAGCCAGTACACTTCGGAGGAATACACATCAATATCACCTCTGCCTCCAGGCGCGTGAGCATATGGCTTGCCGACGTGGTCCGCTTTGTAGTTGGGACGGATATAGAATTCATCTCCGTATTTAATCGCTATCAAGATACTGATGTAAAATTCAAGTTTTAGTGGGTCTGGGATTTCGCCGAACTCGGCAATGGGACTCTTGGTACTCCCGATAGAATCAAGACTTTCGCAAATTATCTTTTCAGTAATTCGATAAGAACTGATAATCGCGGAGATTTTGTTGGTATATTCCGCGCCGTCAATCTTGTCGTACTTGCGATATTTCTCAACGATACCCCAAAACAAAGCATCCCCTTTGTCCAACTTCTCGAAATATCTTTTCGGGTCAGCCTTTTCCTCATCCGTTAAAGCAAAATCAATGTTAAGTAATTCCTTGATATAATCCAGTTTGCTCTCGTTTATTTGAATCAGCTTCTTCCCCGCATAGCGTATGCTGATGAAACCGGAAATAAGCATTAGCCGGCGGACTACATCAGGATAATCGTCCGTAACTGTGGCAATTTTATTGGTCACGCCGTATTCCTTCTTAACAAAACGATATGCTTGCGATGGATTATTAAATTTGTTTTTAGAAAGCAAAGTAAGGAACTCGGCAACATTACCGTTTTTACTGAACAGGAGAGGTACGAATTGTTCATAACTCAACGATTTGCCTTCTTCCCGTAAAGAGAGCAACACATTTAAGGCGAAGCGAAAGAAATTAAAATCATTGCTTACATTTCGGTAGGGAGATTTTCTATTATACTTCATTGCCTGCACGGAAAAAGCTTCCTGCTCATCAACCTCTCCTTTTATGAGTATTTTTGCCATCCGAGAGAGTTTGAATGGTTTCCTATATTGGGCGTATACGAACCCAAGCTCTGACAAAGTCCTCATATATGTCCAAAAACGAGAGGCGTATCCCTTGGGAAACCCTCCGTCCGCGTTGCGGGTGGAGTTTACCTCAATTACGCTTTCCTTTATCTCTTCGGCTGTTATTGAGTTAGTGATGCGAATATGTGAGCTAGAGACTTCACCGACCACATACAGATGAGCAATAATTTCTAAGAGGTTTGTATCATTAAGCATCGTTCCTTCAAACTTCGACAAACGTAAAAGCATTTTCCGGTATCGCTCGGGGTTTCTCACAGCAGTTTCAAATGCCATCTGCTTGTATTCGGCTTCTCTTTTCTGTCGTATTCTCATAAGTTTAGTAGTTAGTAATAAGAACTTCTTTTATTCTTTTCTTGCCGTTGTCGTGGTAGTTAATGTAATTGCTCTTTATGTTATGTACCTTGTATTTCCCCATCCAGTCTAATAACAAATCATTCGTATGGCCGTTGTAGTGCGTTACGTTGGACAAGGCAAATCTGACACCTTCCAAGTGTAGTGTGTCAATCAACTTGAGCAAATCAGATTCCGTGGTTCGGTCCCAAAGCTTGTTATACTCACTTGAAGCGATTAGATAGGGAGGGTCGAGGTAGACAAAATCATCCCGTGAAAATCTTTTATTGGAGAAAAAAGACCGGAAGTCCTTTGCAGTTAATTCTATATGTTTATTCTCTACAAACTCAAAATAAGCATTCAACGCCGAAACGACATTTTTGTTGAAATCTACATTGCCTACCGGTAAATTGAACTTGCCCCAGCCGTTAAAGCGAAGCATTCGATTGAACCCATAGATAAGTAAAATATACAAGATTAGAGGGTCGTTCTCTCTTTCGTTGTTAACACACGCCCGCAATTTCTCATAACCCTCTTTGTTGAATCTCGCAAAATATGTTTTCTTCCACTTTTCCTTCAGCGAACTAGGAACTATGTCTTCCTTATAAGACCTCGAGAGTTTGTACTTTTGAGTTACCTTTTCTATCGCCCTAAGAAATGCGATAGGGTTTTGCGCACTTTTGATTAAAAGATTGTGTATTGCGATAAGGTTTTTGTTTACATCATTTAAGAAATACTTCTTTGCGCTGATATTCAAAAATACCGTACCACCACCAACAAAGGGCTCAAAAAAGGCGTTGACCTTTTTAGGGAAGAAGCCGACCAACTGATTCATCAACTTATATTTATCTCCAACATAGAACAGTGGAGATCTTTTAATACTTTTTTTCATTTTACTTTTGTCACAAAAAGGAATTCTTTGTGATTATTGAAGTTTGTGTTTCCGGCATTGAAATGCCTGTAATCCTTCTCAAAAACTTTTGTTGCTCCCTTTTTAGCTAAGATACCCGCAATCTCGTCATGGGTAATCTTGTTGAGTGAGGAACTGCTTTTTGAAGCATAGGTGTTATTGTACGAAACAACTAAGAATTTTACGTTTAGATCTCTTACCAATTCTGCCAGTTTATCTTTCGCCGTAGTCCGACAATAATCGCTCATATTTTCCTCGGCAGGTTTGAGTGCCGTCCCGTAAAGCTTTGGCTTGTCCCATTTAACCAAAGTCTCGAGTATATGGTAAAAACGGCTGTATTGCCTTGAATTGTATGGCGGGTCAATGTATACAATGT
>Ga0156303_124_pt1 | contig 11215 bp, 8 predicted proteins | sample RifCSPlowO2_12_FD_107951 | JGI IMG/M metagenome (GOLD analysis project Ga0156303, IMG submission 107951) | Candidatus Niyogibacteria bacterium RIFCSPLOWO2_12_FULL_41_13
TATTTTAAATTCTCTCGGTTTTAAGAGCGATAAGTTTTCCCGGATTTTTGGAAAATCGGAAGAAATTTTAGGTTTTTGGAAAAGAATTGAAAAAGAACGGGAAAAACTGCCTTTTCAGATTGACGGGCTTGTCACAGCCATTGACGACAATGACTTGTTTAAGAAAGCCGGTGTGGTCGGAAAAGCGCCGAGAGGCGCGATAGCTTTTAAATTTACTCCGGAAGAAGCAACAACGATTATTAAAGATGTTGTTTTACAAGTTGGAAGAACGGGCGTTATAACGCCCATTGCTCTTTTAAATCCGATTAAAATAGGAGGAGTTGTCGTCAGCCGCGCCACTTTGCATAATTTTGACGAAATTCAAAGATTGGGAATAAAAGCGGGAGACACGGCGGTTGTGGGACGCGCCGGCGATGTTATTCCCGAGGTCAGAAAAGTCCTGAAAGAATTGAGAACCGGAAAAGAAAAATCAATTAAAATTCCGGCTCAATGTCCGGTTTGCAAAACGAAAATTGTCAAAGAACCGGGCGAGACGGCTTATCGCTGTCCAAACAGAAATTGTCCGGCGATAAAAAAAGAGAAAATTTATCATTTTGTCGGAAGAGCGGTTTTTGACATTGACGGCTTGGGTCCGAAAATCATTGACCGGTTGCTTGACCAGGGATTGATTCAAGACGCGGCTGATTTGTTTGATTTAAAGCAGGGAGATTTAATTCCTCTTCCGCGGTTTGCCGAAAAATCAGCCGAAAATTTAGCGGCGGCGATTCAGGCGAGAAAAACAATTGAGCTTCCGAGATTTTTAATGGGGCTTGGCATTTTTCGCGTTGGTTTTGAATCAGCGCGGGATTTGGCTCAACATTTCGGAAACATTGAAGCGATTGAAAAAGCGTCAATTGACGACTTAAAAAAAATATCCGGAATTGGCGAAAAAGTCGCGAAAAGTATTTACGATTGGTTCCGCGACGAATACAATAAAATTTTTTTTAAAAAACTGATGAATAGAGTCGCGATAAAATTTTATAAAAAACCGCCAAAAAAACCAATCGGCAAGCTGGCTGGCAAAAAATTCGTTATCACCGGCATTTTGAAAAGATTCAGCCGCGAACAAGCGAAAAATAAAATTATTGAATTGGGAGGCAAAGCAAGCGAAAACGCGACGCAAGATGTTGATTATCTGGTGGCGGGCAAAGAACCGGGCGGCAAGCTTGAAAAAGCCAAGAAATTAGGGCTCAAAATTATCAATGAGAGGGAATTTTTGGATTTAATCGGGTAGGGGTTATCCACCCCTCACCCAGAAAGCTTTGTTAATACATAGTTTAAATTGAAAGCTTTTCTGGGTGAGGGGTTATCCACAATTTTTCAATTCAGAGGCTTAATAATGTTGTATAATAAAGTGTAATGAAAATTAATCCCGGCCGATGGTTGGGGGTCGAATTAAACTATTATTTAAGTTAAAACATTTAAAGATTTAAAATTATGTTGCTTCAAACATGGGGTGGGGTTTTAACGGATTCGTTTCAGAAAATCGGAGGCGGAGTAGTCGCTTTTCTGCCAAAATTGATTTTGGCGCTTGTGATTTTTATTGTCGGCTGGGTCATAGCGGCCTTTCTTGGCAGAGTCGCCAATCAGATTATCAAAGTGTTGAAGATTGACCAGGCATTGGAAGCGGTCGGAGCGGGAGAACTTGTGACGCGAGGCGGCTTTAATCTTAACGCAGGCGCTTTCATCGGCGGGCTCGTGAAATGGTTTTTCATCGTTGTTTTTCTGGTAACAGCGGTTGATGTGCTTGGTTTGAACCAGATTAACGCTTTTTTGAGCGATGTTGTCTTGGCTTACATTCCAAATGTTATTGCCGCAACGATTATTTTGGTTGTGGCGGCGATAATTGCCGGAGCGGTTGAACAGATAATCGTCGGAGGCGCGAAGGCGGCAAATCTGCCTTCTTCCAGATTTTTGGGCGTGGTTGCGAGATGGTCAATTTGGATTTTTGCGATTTTGGCGGCGCTTTATCAATTGGGAGTTGCAGGACCCTTTGTCCAGACGCTTTTTATGGGCATTGTCGGAATGTTGGCCCTAGCGGCTGGTTTAGCTTTTGGATTAGGAGGAAGAGACGCGGCAACGAGATGGATAGAGAGAATTCAAGAGGACATTTCTCATCGCGGATAACAAACGAAAAGCCCCAAAATATGAATATCTTTTTTTGGGGCTTTTTCGTTCTTGAAGGGGGTCTTTAACGGGGTTGACTTTTATATTTTAACTTTATAAGATAAATATACATATTATGGAGCAGTTAGAAAAATACTTTTTTACAAGGAGCGGCTAAAATACGACGATGTTTTGATTGATTTTAGCAAGCCGCTTCCAAAAGCGGTTTTTTAGTTTGTTAGTTGGCTTTCGGATTGTCTTTGTTCTGTCTTCGTTTTTTGGGTAAGTAAGGATTGTCGGGAAGCCAACGGATAGTTCGTTAAAAATTAAATACAACAGGTAACAAGCAAACAAAAATTAAGTCAATATATATTCTAACAGGACAATTAAGGGTAAATGGCGGATGCCTTGACTTTGAAAGGCGATGAAGGACGTAGCGTACCTGCGATAAGCTCCGGGGAGACGGGTAGCAATCATTGATCCGGAGATTTCCGAATGAGGAAACTTTGCCGCGCAAATCGCGGCAAGCTCCGACCTTGTGTCGGAGCGGCGCACCCAGGGAAGTGAAACATCTCAGTACCTGGAGGAAAATAGAACAAAAGTTTATTTCCTTAGTAGCGGCGAGCGAAAAGGAAAGAGCCCAAACCGAGCGCATAATTTATTATGTGTTCGGGGTTGTAAGATGAAAACGCTATCTTGCTTTTCGCAAAGCGCTTTAAAGCGTTTTGCGATTTGCGGGACAAGAAAGAGTCACAAATTCCAAGCATATAAGAAATTATATGCTCGGCCGAGCGCAAAATTTATTTTGCGCTTGGTATTTGTTAGCCGAAATCGGCTGGAAAGCCGCACCAAAGAGGGTGATAGTCCCGTAGGCGAAAGCGAATAAACTCTTCAGTTTTTATTCTTGAGTAATCCGACACACGAATGGGTCGGATGAATCAGGGAGAACTAACTCCTAAGGCTAAATACTTTCAAAGATCGATAGTGAACTAGTACCGTGAGGGAAAGGTGAAAAGCAGCCCGGGAGGGCGGTGAAATAGTACCTGAAACCATTTACCTACAAAGAATCGGAGCCGAGCGCATAATTTATTATGTGCTCGGTGACGGTGTGCCTATTGAAGAATGAGCCAACGAGTTCTCTTGTTTTCTTTGTCTAATCCCGTAGGGGAGGAGGCACAGTGAAAGCGAGCGTGAATAGCGCGTTCCCCGCGATGAGCGGGGATTAGAAAACGAGGGAGACCCGAAGCCAGGTGAGCTTGCCATGACCAGGGTGAACCCCGCCGAAAGGCGGGGGGAGGCCCGAACCGGTAAGTCGTACAACGCTTTCGGATGAGTTGTGGTAAGAAGTAATAAGCTAATCGAACCTGGTAATAGCTGGTTCTCTCCGAAATAGCTTTAGGGCTAGCGTCCCGTTTAGATTCTCCAGGTAGAGCACTGGTTGAGCAGCATAGGGAGAAATCTCGGCAGCTCAGTCAAACTCCGAATGGGAGAATTGTTCCGGGGCAGTTAGACTATGGGGGCTAAGCTCCATCGGTCAAAAGGGAAAGAGCCCAGATCTCCATCTAAAGTCCCAAAATCTTTGCTAAGTGCGAATAAGGCGGTAGGATTTCACAGATAGCGAGGAAGTTGGCTTAGAAGCAGCCATCTTTTAAAGAGTGCGTAACAGCTCACTCGTTAAGAAATCCCGCGCCAAAAATACATGGGGCTAAGCAAAGTACTGAAGATGAGGACCGAGCACATAATTTATTATGTGCTCGGTGGTAGGAGAGCGTTCTTAAAGCGTTGAAGCCTAATCGCGAGATTGAGTGGAGCTTTAAGAAGTGAAAATGTTGGCACAAGTAACCACAAGTCCGATGAGAGATCGGACCGCCGAAAACCCAAGGTTTCCTGGGCGATGGCAATCAGCCCAGGGTTAGTCGGTCCTAAGGCAATGGCGAAAGCCGCAGCTGATGGACAGCCGGTTAATATTCCGGCACCTCCTCGTTTTTCCGAGAAGATGACGAAGTTTAGTAATTTGAGCGAATTATCAGATTTTCGTTCTTGTTCCGAGAAAAATTTCTTAACTGAAATTTTTTGATGGAGCAAGAGGAAATCCGCAAGGATGAACTTAAACCAGCAAGCTTCCCAGAAAAGTCTTCAAGGGTTAAGAGCGGGGAGTCCGTACCGTAAACCGACACAGGTGGGTTGGCTAAGAACGCCAAGGCGAACGGGTGAAATCTTCCCAAGGAACTCGGCAAACAAGCAGGCGTAACTTAGGGATATGCCTTGCCGAGCACATAATTTATTATGTGCTCGGTTGCAACAAAAGTTCCCCAGAGGACTGTTTACCAAAAACACAACTCCCTGCGAACTCGTAAGAGTATGTATAGGGGGTGACGCCTGACCAATGCGAGAAGGTCAAATATGACCGGTGCTTCGCACCGGAATTTTCAAGTCAAAATTTTCAATTTTCAAATCTTGGAAATTGATAATTGAAAATTGGAAATTCCAGCGCGGAGCGCTGGGTTGTATAAGCCCTCGTCAATGTCGGCGATAACTATAATCGTCCTAAGGTAGCGTAATTCCTTGTCGGCTAACTTCCGACGTGCACGAAAGGCGTAACCATTTGGGGACTGTCTCGGGAAGTAGCCCGGTGAAAATACAATACCGGTGAAGATGCCGGTTACCTGCAGGTAGACGAAAAGACCCCGGAAGCTTTACTGTAACTTGGCATTGGGTTTAAGTTTTAAATGCATAGTGTAGCGGGGAGGGGATGAAGCTCCGATCTCGGTCGGAGTGGACCCGCCAATGTAACACCCGTCTTTTAAAATTTAAATTCTAACCTTAAAGGCAAAAACTTTTAGGAACAGTGCCTGGCGGGCAGTTTAAATGGGGCATTTCTCTTCTAAAAAGTAACGAAGAGGCCTATAAGGTCGGCTAACTCCGGATGGAAATCGGAGTCGTCCCGTAAGAGGAAAAGCCGGCTTGACTGTGAGGCGGACAAGCCAAACAGGCGCGAAAGCGGAGTCTAGTGAACCGACCCCTTGCATTAGACGCAGGGGGAGATTATCGGCTAAAAGTTACTCCGGGGATAACAGGCTAGTCGTGCCCAAGAGTTCATATCGACGGCACGGTTCGGCACCTCGATGTCGGCTCAGCGCATCCTGGGGGTGAAGAAGCTCCCAAGGGTTATGGAGTTCACATATTAAAGCGCTACGTGAGCTGGGTTCAAACCGTCGTGAGACAGGTTGGTCTCCTATCTCCTGCAGGCGTTGATTCTTGAGGGGAGTCGTCCACAGTACGAGAGGACCTGGATGAACTAACCTCTGGTGTGCGAGCTGTTCTACTAAGAGCATCGCTCGGTAGCTATGTTAGGAATGGATAACCGCTGAAAGCATCTAAGCGGGAAGCCAACCCCAAGATCAGGAATCTTAGGTTTCTTGAAGACTACAAGATTGATAGGCTCCAGGTGTAAGGCGAGTAATCGTTTAAGCCGAGGAGTACTAATAAACCATCCGTCCTGTTAGAATATATGTTGATTTAAATATTATGTTCCGGTGGCTCGTCGTCGCGGAACCACCTGTTCCCATTTCGAACACAGAAGTGAAACGCGATTGAGCCGATGATACTCGCAAGGGAAAGTAGGCAGTCGCCGGAACATAGTATTTAATTTCATTGTTCGCGATTATTTATCTTCCGCTTCGCGCCATCAAAGTAATAATTGTTTTAAGCGCGATTGTAAAATCTAAAAACAAAGAGCGGTTTTTGACATAAAACAAATCGTATTGCAGTTTTTCCATCGCGTCCTCAACCGACGCGCCGTAAGGAAAATTTATCTGCGCCCAGCCGGTTAGCCCCGGTTTTATCAAGTGCCTCATCTGGTAATGGGGAATTTGTTTTTCCAATTCTTTCACAAAATCCGGCAGTTCGGGTCTTGGACCGATAAACGACATGTCGCCTTTTAAGACATTCCAAACTTGCGGCAGTTCGTCAATTCTTGTTTTTCGCAGGAATTTTCCGACTCTCGTTATTCTTTCGTCTTTTTCCTGGGTCCATTTCATTTCGCCTTTTTCCATCAATTTTTTTTCATCCCAAACCGTCATTGAACGGAGTTTTACCAGATTGAAATTTTTTTGGTTTTTCCCGACTCTTTTGTGAATGAAAAACACGGGGCCTTTGCTATCCAGCTTTATCGCGAGAGCGATAAAGGGAAAAAGAATTAAAGTAATGAAACCGAAAATCGTCGCCATAATCAAATCAAACGCCCTTTTGAGCGCTTCATAAGCGTTCTTTTTTATTTCCGAAAGATTTTCCAAAAACCAGATTTCATGAATCAGAGAAACCGGAATTTTGCCTAAAATCCTCTCGTAAAAAGTCGGGAAATCAAGAAAAATTATCCCTTGCGGAAGCGCTTGATAAATAAAACTCAAAAAATCTCTCTCGCTTCTAATGTCTTCAAGCGCGACAACCAAAGAGATGTTATTTTCTTTGATAATTAAGGGAGTTTTGTGGTTTAATTCAAAAGATAAAAGCGAGGTTTGCGCGCTTTTTCCGTTTTTTGGATAAATTATCGCAAGCGGGTTATAGCCAAGCGAGGGATGAGATTTTAAAAATTCGCAAAGCTTTTTCGCCTCTTCTGAAAATCCAAAAAATAATATGTTTTTTTTGGCGCTTTTCGCGAAAACCAAAGCCATTAGTTTTCGCCAGGCAAAAATCAAAATTGAGGCGATCAAAGCGTCAAGGGCGAGATTGGTTTTCGGCGCGATTCCAAAAGCGGGGACAGTGTAAAAAAGGACAATGCCGATGATAAAACCAGCCAGCATTGTTTTCGCCAGTTTTTCCTGAAAAAGAGAGCCAGCGTCCAGAATTTCGTTTTCATACAGGCCGCTCATAAGGAAAACCAAAAACCAGACAAAAAATAAAATTGTAAAAGGTAGAAAGTGAATGACAAAAGCTTCATAAAATCCTTCGGCTCCGTAGCGAATAAGCAAGGTTAGAACCAAAGCTAAATAAAAACCAAAAATATCGCCTAAAAATAAAACAAATTTCTGGAGTTTCATAATATCTATTATTAGTCTAAATAGAAAATAAAATCAAAATTACAACTATCCATAAAATTCACGATCGTATAATTTATGGATAATTTTTATAATATAATAAGATTCAGACAACTTCCGCTAAATAACACTTTTCGCAATAAACAATCTCGGGTTTTTCGGAAGCGTAAGAGGTTTCAAATTCATTAGGACAATGTTCTTGTTTGTGATGAGGATGTTCTATGGTGTTTTGATAAACCTTGTTGTCGGAATGATTTCCGGCGCACTGGCATTTGCGATGCCAGAGTTTAAGAGGATTTCTTTGTTTAATTCTTTGGTAATGACGGCAATTGGGGCATAATCTTGGCAAGGGAAGATTCATTTTGCGGTAGAATTCCAATTCTTGAGGAATTATTTTGTATAGCTTAGTGCAATTATGCTGACTGGCTTTTTCTGAATCCTCGTCCCAAGCTTGGCATAAGATGGCTTTGCTTATAATGTCATCTTTTACATCTTTAATGTGGTCGGGCAAACCTTTCCAGCTTATATCCGGCTCCAGGGTTCTTTCTTCTTGGTCTTTCCAGGAATAACCCTTTTCCTCTACTTCTTTTTTTGACAAAGGAAAATACTCTTGGGCTACGGTTTCGTTATAACTAAAAGGGCTTAATTCAACGGGAAAGAACTCGCCGTATTTATAAACTCTTCCTTTTTTATCTACATAAGGCATAGAGTTCATATGTTCTATGATTTTGGGAACGAGGGCTTCGTATTCTTCTTTGGTGTATTGTTTGTTGAGGATGCAGTATTGTTTATTGTGGAGACCGACGCAGGCGAAGAGGTTTTCATTAGAAATAGGACACATAATACAGTATTCAAGATTTTGGCAACTCGAAAATGAGAATATATTGAATTTTAATCGAGAACTGTTTATACCCACCTGACAACTATCGTATATTAATTCAGTGCCGTCGCCCCAAATAGAGTAATCGTAACAATCTTTGACACCCGGTTTAGAAATTAAACCATAGCAATGTTTGCAATTCTCCGCGTCCTCTATAAAAAAAGAATTTATAACATTTTTAGAGTTATAAATATAATCACCGGAAACATTAATGTTGTGGGAGCCATGAAAATATTTATTAGGAAATTTTATAATAGATTCTTGAAATTTATTATATAAGCATACAGCTTTGGTATATGACTCAAGGTTAAAATTTTTAAGTTGTCTCAAATAATCTTCTTGTAAATATGGTTTATTGAAAATATAATACCGTTTATTACGAAGACTTACGCAGCCGAAACAGTCCGAACAACCCCTTAAGTCTTTGGAAAAATAAATGTTATTGGAATTCTCGCATTCGCTTGAAAAAATTGCATAATAGCATTTGGAGCATCTAAAACAACCATAACATAGTTCGCAAGAATCCAAATATAAGTTATCCATACAATCCTTACATCTTTCAATTCCTACGCTGTAATAACAATTTTCATTAGAACCGGCATTAAAGACGAGGTAACAATTTTTTAAATCAGCACAATTCATACAATAATCGCTATTTATTATATTTTTTTGTGTTGAACGACTAAACCATGGCACTTCATGCATCAATTCTCTAAACTGCTCAAAAAACGATCTTGACCAATCGTAATCTCGTCCATAATCCATTGGGTTCCAGTTATCTGACCACCAATAGTCTCTATCATAAACCTTAACTGGCGAATTTTTATGGAACATAGAAAAAATTTCTTTTTCCGTCGCATCACATTTTCTTTTGTATAGGGTTTTTTCGTTTCGCCAAGCAAGTCTTCGCTGGAGCCGGCACTCTGGGCAAAAAGTCGGCGGGGGAACTTTGATTTTGTCGTAAAATTCAAAGTCTTCGGGTTCAATCGTAAACTCTTTTTGACAATTTTGACAAGTTTTTGTTTCTTGATTCATTTTATAAAAGCTCTACAAATTCATTTATAGTTAATTCTGCTTGGAGAATAATTGATTTTAAGGTTTTTGGCGCCAATTCTTTTTTATGAAAAGGCACAACGATATGTAAATGTTTTTTAATCCCATGTCTTAAATTTATATGACTTCCTGTTTGATGATGAATATAAAAACCGACCCTCAAAAGGGCGCTAATAACTTTTTGAGAACGAAGACAAGGCAATTTGGGCATTTTATACCTTAACGGTTAATCTCATCTGAGCCACTTCTGTTTCTTTAGGTATTTCTTGTTTTATTTTCTTTAGCCCCTCAATATAACAGCTGATAGCGTCTATAGCCATCTTTCTTGCTTCCAATAGATTTTTCCCTTCGGTGACTAATCCCGGTAGCGCTGGAATGGTAACCGTGTATCCGCCATCTTCATTAAGTTCAAAAATAGCTGTGTATTGATAGATATTTTGTTTAAATCTTTTCATAACGATATTTTAGCAAAATAAATATAGGAAATCAATTTTATATCACCTCGTTTTGATAACACTTTTCGCAATAAACTACACCATCGGTTCGCCGGTTTTTTCTTCTTTTTTTATTTCTTCGGGTTTGTTTTTCTCTCCGGCGAATATTTTTTCTTTTTCCTCGGCAAGTTCGCGTTTTGCTTCTTCAAGCGGTTTTGCGTAGTTTTGCCGCGACCATTCAATTATTTCTTCGCGGTATGAACGATGCGGAGGGGAAATAACATTCAGGGTTTCGGCTGAAAAAGGATCATAAGCTTCGCCGTCTATCGTCATTTTTATGTAGAATTCCCGCACTCCCAAATTTATCATATCGCTTGCTTTGAATATCGGCGTCATTTCCGGTTCCAGTTTTTTGGCGTCTTCTCCGCCAACCCTAAAAACAACCATTGAGCCGATATTTCCTAAAACCGTCGCTAAAACGGGCGGCAAAAGTTGGGCCATATATTGATGGGCGACGACAATGTTGATTCCGTATTTTCTTGATTCGGCGAATAATTGCTCAAAAGTCGTTGTTACCACATTTTGAAACTCGTCAATATACAGGTAAAAATCCCGTCTTTCGTTTTCCGGCATGCTCGCCCTTGCCATGCCCGCCTGATAAATCTTCGTGATAAACATCGCGCCGAAAAAAGACGAATTTTCCTCGCCTAATTTTCCTTTGGAAAGGGAAATCAAAAGAATTTTTTTGGAGTTCATCGCCGTTTCAAAATCAATTTTGTTTTCCTTTTGCGCGAAGATATTGCGAAGCAGGGGATTTGAAAGAAATTGCCCGAGCTTGTTCACCAGAGGAATAATCGCTTCGGTGTCAAATTTTTCAGACCAATCGGCGAATTCAACCGCCCAGAATTTTTTAACCATTTCGTCTTCAATGTATTCTATGACTCGTTGGCGGTAGTTTCGGTCGGTCAGCATTGAAACCATTCCGCTTAAAGTTGTTTCCGGATAATCAAGCAGAGCCAAAGAGGTAAAGCGGAAAACATGCTCCAGTCGCGGCGTCCAGTTCGCGCCAAATTGTTTTTTCACCACTTCAATCATTGATTGAGTGACTTGATGTTTTAGCTCCGGACTGACATTTTTTAGAGGATTGAAAGAAACCGGCCAGTCCAAATCCGAAGGGTCAATTAAGATGACGTCTTTTATCCGTTCCTGGGGAATAAAGTCCAAAATCGCGTTTATCAAGTCGCCGTGAGGGTCAATCAGGCAAACTCCGTGTCCGTATTGAATGTCTTGCCGAATCAAAAGTTCCAGAAGTTTTGATTTTCCAACGCCGCTTTTTCCGACGACATAAAGATGCCTTCTGCGGTCGGCTCTTTTAAGGCCGAAAATGAATTTTTTTTCTTCAAAAAGCGCCTCGTAGTTTGTTTTGCCGACGAAAGAAATTCTCCATGGCTCAATTGTTCCGTAAACCGGAAGTTCGGGAGGAGGAGGAGCGCGGCGCGCCACATAAAGAAGTTTTTCCCTTGTCTTTTTATTGTCAGCCATTTTTAAAATTTTAACTCAATTTCCGGATTATTTCAATCCGATTTGGAGTTCGTATAAATTGCGATAAACGCCGTTTGGAACTTGAATAAGTTCTTCGTGTTTTCCTTGTTCGGTTATTTTGCCTT
>Ga0156303_112_pt1 | contig 10882 bp, 13 predicted proteins | sample RifCSPlowO2_12_FD_107951 | JGI IMG/M metagenome (GOLD analysis project Ga0156303, IMG submission 107951) | Candidatus Niyogibacteria bacterium RIFCSPLOWO2_12_FULL_41_13
ATCTCCGGTATCATTTGAGCTGGAGACTATGGTAGCCTAACTTAACTTTGTGTCCGTTAAATCGGATCTCCGGTATCATTTGAGCTGGAGACTATGGTAGCCTAACTTAACTTTGTGTCCGTTAAATCGGGGGAAGATCATGCCTAATCAAGCATATTTAGGTTTAGTGAAGCATAAAGGCGAATATCACGAAGGACGCTTTGAGCCAATTCTTTCCGCAACGCTTTTTGAAGCCGTGCAGGAAATATTGCGCCGAAAAGCGAAGCCACGAAAAAGCAAACAACGCCACGATTTTCCATTTACCGGACTAATGACTTGCGGCGAATGCGGCTCGGCGATCACGGCGCAATTTTCGCGCGGCAAGTGCGGCGGAATATATCGCTATTATCGTTGCACAAAAAAGAAAGGTGTTTGTTCGCAAAAATATATCCAAGAAAAAGACCTTGCCGCGCAAATTAAGGCACGGCTTCAAAGCGTTGCCCTTTGCGACGAGTGGACGGATAAAATGTTAAAGCAAGTTGATGAGTGGGAAAAAGAGCAAAATCACTCGTCGCAAAAGTTTGTCCAAAATCTGAAAAATAAAATCTCGGAAACGCAAGAGAAACTGGACAAGCTCGTTTCCGCTTACATTGACGGCGACATACCAAAAGAAAACTATTTACCGAAAAAAGAGGAACTGCTAAAGCAAAAAGTTTCTCTTGCGAACGATTTGGAAGATTTTGGACAAACGGGAAAGAATTGGCTCCAACCCTTGCGGGCGTGGATTTTAGATACGAAAAAGGCCAAAAATTTGGCTTCTTCCGAAAACTACGGGGAAATGAAGCGGTTTGTTCAAAAAGTCGGAACGAACCCCAAATTTTTGGACAAATCCATTTCCATTTCTTTTTGCCCGCCGTGGGATTTTATGGCTTTGCGCCTTGCGCAAAGCCCGAATGCCGAGCGGCGAAGCCGCGAGGCAATCCTTTCCCAAAACGGCGAAAGTTGCGATTGGTGGACCTACGGGGGATCGAACCCCGACCCCGGCCATGCCATGGCCGTGTAATGCCATTTTACTATAGGCCCTCTTTGCCCTCACTCCGAGTCGAACGGGGATCTATTCCTTAGGACGGAATTGTTCTGTCCATTGAACTATGAGGGCTCTTCAAAATATTCTTTTTTATGATACTATAACTATCATAAATTCTCAATTTTCAATGGAATACCAAGAACAAGTAATCAAAGCGATTCAAAAAGCCCTGCCGGCGGTGGTGAACATCGCGATAACCAAGGAATTGGAAACGATTGAAAAGGAATTTCCTCTTGGTTTATTCGGTTTTGACCCGAGAATAAGGGAAGAGTTGAAAATTCACCTGAAAGAAGCGCCTCATGACGAAATGGGGCGGATAAAGCTGGGCGGGGGTTCGGGATTTATTGTTTCTTCCGACGGACTCATTATCACGAACCGCCATGTTGTTATTGACCCCAAAGCGAATTATTCGGTAATCGCGTCGGACGGCAAAAAATACGAAGCCAAAATTTTAGCCCAAGACCCGACAAGCGATGTGGCGATTATTAAAATAAACGCGAAAGACCTGCCAACCATTGAACTTGGACAGCGCTCCAGACTAAAATTAGGACAGACGGCTCTTGCAATCGGCTACGCTTTGGGCGAATTTCAAAACACGGTTTCAACCGGCATCATCTCCGGACTTTCAAGATTCATAAGCGCGGCAACCGATTTAAGCGGACACCAGCAAAAATTAAAAGGGCTTATTCAGACCGACGCGGCGATTAATCCCGGAAATTCCGGCGGTCCGCTCGTCAATCTTGAAGGCAGAGTAATAGGCATAAATGTCGCCATTGTTTTCGGAGCGCAAAATATCGGCTTTGCCATTCCGATTGAACGGGCGATAAGAGACCTTGAAGAGATAAAAAGATATTCAAGAATCCGCCGGCCCTTTTTCGGAATCCGCTATGTCCTGATAAGTCCGGAGATGAAAAGCTGGTTAAAACTTCCTTTTGATTACGGCGCGCTGATTGCGGGAGACGGAATACCGCAAAATAAACCGATTATTCCGAAAAGCGCGGCCGACGAAGCGGGCATCAAAGAAGGAGACATTATTATTTCAATAAACAAAAAAAGGATAAATTTTGAAAATTCAATTGAAGACGCCATCAGCGAGGCGAAAGTCGGAGACAAAATTGAAATTGAAATTTACCGCAAGGGAAAAATAACCAAAAAACAAATACAGCTTAAAGAATACCAAGAATAAAATGATTCGCGATATTTATGAAATTTTTAAATTCATTGCAATCGTCGCCTTAATCGTTGCGCCGATCCGGTTTTTCGTCGCCCAGCCATTTATCGTCCAAGGAAGTTCAATGAGCCCAACTTTTGAAAACAGCGATTATCTGGTCATTGACGAGTTAAGCTACAGATTTCGCGAGCCCAAAAGAGGAGAGATGATTGTTTTTAAATATCCGCTTGATAGTTCAAAGTTTTTCATAAAAAGAATTGTTGGGCTCCCGGGAGAAAACATAAGAATGGAAAACAATAAAATTTTTATTCAAAAAGACGGCTTGCCGGAACAAGAGCTGGAGGAAAAATATTTTAAATCCCCGGCATTGACTCTGGCCGGAAACAAAAACAAGTGGTCGCTCAATCAAAACGAATATTTCGTGCTTGGCGACAATCGTTCCAACAGTTCCGACTCGCGTTATTTCGGCTTGCTTGACAAAAAATTCATCATCGGCCGAGCCTGGTTGCGGCTCTGGCCGCTCAATGAAATTGATTATCTTCCCGGTTATTATAAATTTAAAATTTAGAATTTAAAATTTAAAATTTAAAATTGTTTTTATGTCAAGAACAAAAAAAGAAACAATTCAATCTGTCAAAGGAATGCGCGATATTTTCGGCGAGATTTTAAACTACCATCAATATATAGAAAAAAAAGCCAGGGAAATCGCCTCTTTTTACGGCTTTCTGGAAATTGAAACTCCGGTTGTTGAAAAAGCCGAACTTTTTATCAAAAGCGAAGAACAAGGAAATCCGGTGGTGGAAAAAGAAATGTACTCTTTTCGGACAAAGGGAGGAGATTTTCTGGCTTTGCGGCCGGACAACACTCCTTCAATAATCAGGGCTTATTTTGAAAACGGATTTCAGGGCTGGCCCCAGCCTGTCCTGCTCTCTTACGGCGGCCTTTTCTATCGCCACGAAAGTCCCCAACAAGGAAGATACCGCGAGTTCAGGCAATTCGGACTTGAAATTTTAGGCGAAACCAAGAGTTTTGCCGACGCTTTTATAATCTATGTTTTTTGCAATATCTTAAAGGATTTGGGCTTTAAAAATTTCATCGTGCATCTCAATTCGCTCGGCGACAAGACTTGCCAAAAACAGCACAGAAGAGAACTTGTAAGTTTTTTAAGGAGGAAAAAAAATTATTTATGCGCGGAATGCAAAAAAAGGGCGAAGACAAATCCTCTTAAATTTTTTGACTGCAAAAATCCGAAATGCCAAGAACTGAAAAGCCAGGCGCCTTTAATCATCAATTATCTCTGCGACGAGTGTAAAAGCCACTTTAAAGAAACCGTGGAAATTTTGGACGAACTTTCTATCCCCTATTATCTGGACTCAACGCTGGTGCGGGGGCTTGATTATTATTCGCGCACTGTTTTTGAAATTTTTTCAAAAGAAGCGGAACCTAACCTCGCCTTGTCTTTATGCGGCGGAGGACGATATGATTATTTGGCGAAAATGCTCGGCTTTAAAGATTTGGCGGGTATCGGCGGAGCTTTCGGCCAGGAAAGAATCGCCGAGCTGATGAAGTCAAAAGGATTAAGCCGCGAGCTGGTTATGAAAGAAAAACCGCGGATATTTTTTGCCCAAATCGGCGAAAGCGCCAGAAAAAAAGCGCTGGTTCTCCTGGAAGAATTAAGAAATGAAAAAATTGGCGCGATCCACGGCATTTTCAAAGACAATTTGAGAAACCAGCTTAAAATAGCGGGCGAGCTTCAAATTCCGTACGCCATAATTTTCGGGCAAAAAGAATTGATTGACAAAATGATTATGGTCAGGGATATGAAGACGGGCGGACAAGAAAATATCCCCCAAGAAAAAATGGTCGAATACTTCAAAGAAAAATTAGGAATTAGAAATTAGGAATTAGAAATTTATTATCATATATGGTCGTAGAAATCAGAAAACAGGAAAAAGAAACATCAGCCAGCCTTTTGCGGAGATTTTCAAGAAAAATCAAAGAATCCGGCGTTTTAAACAAAGTCCGTTCACTGCAATTCAAGGTAAGGCCGGATTCCAAAAAAACGAAAAAAGAGGCGGCTTTGCGAAAAATAGCAAGGTTTAAAAAAATAGAATATTTGAAAAAACTTGGTAAGATAAAGCGATTGGCATAATAAAAAATGCGAAATAAGACGGCGGTCGGAATTGATATCGGAAGCTCTCAAATAAAAGTAGTTGCGATGGAGCTCGCGAACGGCTCAAAACCCAAAATTTTGGGCTACGGCTCGGCTTTGAGCCAGGGATTGAAACGCGGAGAAATTATGGACCAAAGAGAACTCGCCGCTTCTTTAAAAAATTGCCTGCAAAAATGCCAAGATTCTTCGGGTTTCCCCGTTGAAGAAGCTTATTTGGCCGTGGACGGAGAAAATTTGAAAAGCTTTCGGGCAAAAGGAGTCGCGATAGTATCCCGGGCTGACGGCGAAATAACGGAATACGACATTGAAAGAGCGATTGAAACGGCGAAAGGAAATCTCGGCCAGCTTATGAATCGCGAAATAATCCATGCCATTGCCGTTTCTTTTAAAATTGACGACAATTTTCAAACTCAAAATCCCATCGGACTCAAAGGAATGCGGCTGGAAGCCGACATTCTTTTTGTGACAACTCTCGGCCGAAATCTGAAAAGCTTGATTAAGGCGCTGGAAATAAACAAGGTGGCGGTTTTAAAAATAATTTCTTCCCCCCTTGCCTCAAGCAGACTGCTTCTTTCAAAAACCCAAAAAGAAGTCGGGGCAATGTTGCTGGATGTGGGCGGGACGACAATGGCCCTTTCGGTTTTTGAAGAGGGCGTGCCAATTTCAATGGAAATCCTGCCTATCGGCTCCGACCACATAAGCCACGACCTTGCCATCGGTTTTCAGATTTCGCTGGAAGAAGCGGAGAATCTCAAAACAAATATCCTGAACAAAAACTGGGGGCGCGAAGAAAAAAGAAAACTGGACGAGATAATTGAAGCGAGGTTTTCAGACATTTTTGAATTGGTTGACCGGCATCTCCGGAAAATCGGAAGGCACGGCCTTCTCCCGTCGGGCGTTATTTTGACGGGAGGCGGGGCGAATATGCCGGGGCTTAGCGAATACGCCAAAAAATTTTTAAAACTGCCTTCAAATATCTATTTGCCAAGAGAAGAATACGACTCCAGCGACGAATCTCTTTATCTCCCCCAATGGTCTTCGGCTATCGGACTTTGTTTCTGGGCGATGGACGACTTGCGGGAAGGAAAACGCTTTGCCTTTTCTCCCCGGCCGTCGTTTGTCCTTAAATGGCTTAGAACCTTGCTTCCTTGATTTATCCCTTAAGAACTCTTTTTTTAATTTTTGACGGGTTAAAAAATTTCACCAATGATTCAAAAATAGTCCTGCAACTTTTATTGTTGTCGCGAGTATAATTGCAGGTATAAATATCTATGGTTAGATAGTTAAGCTCCGGCCAGGTGTGCATGGCTAAATGGGATTCGGCCAAATTTACGATGGCGCTGAATCCGCCGTTTGAAAATTTATGAGAGAGAAGGCCGAGCGCGTGCAATCCGTTTCTTTTTATTGTTTTTAAAATAAAAAGTTCCGTTTGTTTCGCAAAAAGCAGGTTTTTGTTGTTTTTTGTGCAAACCTCGCCGATGATATGAAGGCCGAATACTCTCTTCTCAAATAAATCCCTTTTCATCTCGTTTAATAAAAAATATATTTTAAAAAGAAAGAAAAGTCAATATGTGGATAACAAAAAGTGAAAAGCGAAAGGTGAAAAAGAAAAAATAATTTATCCGAACAATCTTTAAATTTGCGCTTTTTTCTGCTATTTTATTCAGATGCAAGAAAAAAAAGAAAAATTAATTCCTAAGCCGCCCGTAGTGGTTGTGTTAGGGCACATTGACCATGGAAAAACCACCCTCCTTGACCAAATTAAAAAAACAAATCTGGCCGAGAAAGAAATAAGCGGTATCACCCAGCACCTCGGAGCTTACGAAGCGAGCGCGAAAACAAAAGAAGGAAAACAAGGCAAAATCACTTTTCTTGACACTCCGGGACACGAAGCGTTTGAAAAAATAAGGTCGCAGGGCGCGAAAGCGGCGGATTTGGCGATTTTGGTCATAGCCGCCGACGAAGGAATAAAACCCCAGACAAAAGAAGCTCTGCGGACGATAGAAGAAGCAAAAATACCGTTTTTAATAGCTCTCAATAAGATTGACAAACCCGGCTCCGAACCCGAAAGAGTCAAACAAGAATTAGCTTCTTTGGGAATTTTAATTGAGGAATGGGGCGGAAAAATTCCCTTGGTTAAAATTTCCGCCAAAACCGGAGAAGGAATCGCAGAACTTTTGGAAATGATTTTGCTTATGGCGGAAATGGAAGAACTTACGGCTGACCCGGAAAAACCCGGCTCCGGCGTTGTTATTGAAACGGAATCAAATTTTAAAAGAGGCAACGGCGCGCTTCTCCTTATTCAGGAAGGAACTTTGCATCTTGGAAAATTCGTCCTTTTCCCGCAAAGCTATTCTCCCGTCAAAATTTTGGAAGATTTTGCCGGACATCCCGTCAATAAAGCGAGCTTCTCTTCGCCGGTTAGAATCTACGGAATTAAAAACCTGCCGGCGGTCGGCTCCTGGTTCAAGGAGATAAATTCAAAAACCGAAGTCCTGAATTTTCTGGAACAAGAAAAAACAATTGAAATTAAAAAGGAAAAAAAAGAAATCCCGAAGGAATCCGAAAAAATAGCGGTTTATTTGATTTTGAAAGCCGATGCCGGCGGCTCCCTGGAAGCCCTTGAAAATTTGGTTCTCGGGCTTCAGAAGAACTATCCCGAACTGGATTTTAAAATTCTCCGCAAGAGCCTCGGGGATATAAGCGAAGACGATATTAATCTTTCCTCGGTTAAAGAAGGCACAATTATATTGGGCTTTAAAATCAAACCGGAAAAAAGAATGGAAGAGCTTGCCTTAAGATTCAAAACTAAAATCGGCGTTTTTGAGGTCGTATATCAGGCCCTTGATTGGCTGAAAGAAGAAGTCAAATCAAGAATCCCCGAAAAAATAATCGCGACAAAACTGGGCAATGCGAGAATTTTAAAAACATTCGGCAAAAAAAGCGGTAGCCAAATCATCGGCGGAGAGATTATTGAAGGCGTTATTCAAGAAAAATCAAAATTCAAGATATTGAGAAAAAGCAATGTCATCGGGGAAGGCGAAATAACGGAGCTTGAACAAAATAAAATCAAAACAAAAGAAGTAGGGAGCGGGCAATTTGGGGTTTTGGCAAAATCAAAAATAGAAATCGCCCCGAAAGATATTTTGGAAATCTTCAAAGAAGAAAAAGAAAAAAGATTATGAGTGCGAGCTGGCGAGCGGAAAAATTGTCTTCTTGGATTCAAAAAAAAGCCGCCTTTTTTCTTTCCTCAAACATCAGAATCAAAAACGGGATAATCGCCGCAAACCGCGTGGAATTGAATAAAAATTTGACTAAGGCCGCGATTTTAATTACAGTTTATCCAGAGAAGGAGGAAAAAGAAACAATCTCAAAGCTTCGGACTCTTAAAAAAGATTTTACGGAATACATTAAAAAAGATTTCAGAGGAAGGAAATTGCCGAGCTTTGAATTTGCGATTGACGAAGGCGAAAAAAAGAGAATTAAAATTGAAGAACTTTTAGCGCGGTAGCCAAAAAAAGAAAATATGGCCAGATGGCGAAGAGGTAACGCGACGGTCTGCAAAACCGCCATGCGAGGGTTCGAATCCCTCTCTGGCCTCCTTGACGCGCCGAAGCTCCAGCGGAGGCGGTCAGACGCCCGGGTGCTGAAATTGGTAGACAGCCTCGACTTAAAATCGAGTGAGCGAAAGCTCGTGTCGGTTCAAGTCCGACCCCGGGCATTTGACTTGTTTTTTTATTTTTGCTAACTTAAACACAATTAAAGCCGCAGAAAACAGGCACAAAAATAAGACCTGTTGAGGTAAGGTCCAAAAGCTTTTAGCGATTAGCTTACAGTTTTTAGGACACGCAAGCGGCTTAAAGCCGTTTTTTTTATTTAACAATTATCCCAGTAAGACAAAATCGAATGCTAAATCCAGTTTCTTGCGTGGTATAAACATGTTTTATTACAAAATTAAAATTAAGCACAATAATAATCGGGTGTCCGCTTGCGGATTTAGCAAGAAATATTCGATTTAGTCTTACTGGGTATGGCTATCGCAAAACAAAAAAAATCGGAAATAATAAAAGATTTGGAAGACAGAATCAAGAAATCAAACTTGCTCGTTTTTTTGAATTTTCACGGGCTTAAAGTAAAAGACACCCAGAATCTCCGCCGAAAACTGAAAAAAGAGAAGATAGAATACAAGGTGGCGAAAAAAACGCTTATTTCTATTGCGCTTAAAAATTCAACGATTAACCCCGAGAATCTGAATATGGAGGGCGAAGTGGGCGTTTCGCTTTCCCAAACAAAAGAGATTTCCGCTCTGCCGAAAATTCTCGTTAGATTCAAAAAAGAGCATCCGGGAATAAAAATTTTGGGCGGTTTTTTTGAAAAACAATACCTTGACGGAAAAAGAATTGAAGAAATTTCAAAACTGCCGAGTCAGGAAATTATTTACGCGAATTTAGTCGGACAATTGCAATCACCCATTCGGGGCTTTATAAACGCCTTGAACGGGCCAATAAACAATTTTGGTCGAATTATTTATCAAATGTCGCAAAAAAAATAACAATATGAAAGAAGAAAAAAACGACATTCCGGCGAAATTCAAAGACATCGTTGAAAAAATTGAATCAATGAATGTTTTGGATTTGGCCGAACTCGTAAAAATTCTGGAAAAGAAATTCGGTGTCAGCGCCGCAATGCCGATGATGGCGATGCAGGGCGCGGGGCAAGCGGCGACAGAAGGAGAAGCCGTAGTTGCCGAAAAAACCGCCTTTGATGTTGAACTTAAAGAAGCCGGGGGACAGAAAATTCAGGTAATCAAAGTCTTGAAAGAAGCGCTCGGTTTGGGACTTAAAGAAGCGAAAGACATCGTTGACGCCGCGCCGAAAATCGTCAAACAGGGAATGAAAAAACAAGACGCCGAAGAACTGAAAAAGAAATTGGAAGAAGCCGGCGCAAAAGCGGAGCTGAAATAATAAAAAATAAAAAGGGTGGGGAGAAACTAGGTTTCTCACCCACCCTGACTAAAAGCCACCCTAATTCACTTGTCTCCAATTACCCTCCTTGTCTCTTTGGAGTATCTTTCCCTTTGGACTCTCTGGAGGAGTAAAAGTTTCGGAAGTCAAATCGGCCAACCTCTTAGCCAACCCTGTTGGCATGGAATCATTCCCTTTGCCAACGGTCTTTTCCTCGTTAATTGGCTTTTCAGGATCGCCGGGGAAAGGCCCTAAAATGAAGCCTCCATCAGCAGAAGGAGGAGTTTTCTCTTTGAGTTCGTTCGCTTTCTTTTGCTCCTCAGGTTTCTTATTCTCGCCAGCGGGAATTGATTTCTCATAAATCTCTTCTCTCGCCTTTGAAATCTCCCCCTTAAGTTCTTTCTTTTGTCTCATCTCCTCTAAATACGCTTTCCGGGCCATAACTGCCGCTTTGCTCGGCGGATAGCCGGAATTTACAAATTCCTTCTTCTTTTCGGCTATCCATTCCTCATCTGTAGCCTCGGTCGGCGTCGGTTTAGCATCAGAGGATGACGACCTTACGATGCTATGGGAAGAACTCCCTGGGTACCCCCCAAAATAGGGATAACCATAGCCACCGCCTCCTCCATCGCCTCCTCCCTGGGCAACAACAGTATCGTCTCCACGCGAACGCACGAGGGTCGTGATTTCTCCTCTTGGAGCCACCACTACAGTCTCGCCAGAGGAAGAATCTCTGCTAATAACAGGTTTCTTAGTTGGGTTAGTCGTGTTATCTACTAACGCCACCAGGGCGATTCCCCCCATTACTGCTGCGGCGGTGCCCCCGGGCGTATTTAAAATAGACGCCATCGAAGACCCTTTCGTGGTACCGCATCCCCCTGCCACTGCCATAACCATCATCAGCACCAGTAGAATCAATTTTTTCATCTATCTATCCCGTCCTTTCCGGTAAAAGTGGTTTAAAAATTCAAATCAAAGAGCTATTGTTCATAAAAATAATAGCAAATTTAATATTAAAAGTCAAGGTTTTACAAACCCCAAAAATCCCAATAAAATAGCCCCTGTTTTATGATTACAGGGGCTTTTCGAGGGGCTTCTTGACAATTTGAACCTCTTCTCCGGATGGTCCGAAAAAGAGAATTTCTTCCACTCCTTTTGGTATTGTTCCAAAAAAAGTTTTGAGATTTCCCTCTTCTGCCACCACAACCAGATTTTTATCAAAGCGACTCGGGCCAATAAATTGAACCCGGGTTTCCGGCGGTCCTTCAAAGGCAAATTTCTCGCCCGGACCAAGTTGAGGAAGTTCGGAGATTTTAATTTTCGCCGGCGAATCAACTCCTTTCAATTCCAGCGAAAACAAAATTACCTTCTTCTCAAGTCTTCTTTCTTTAATCGCTGTCTCTAACTTTTGGGCCGTCTCTTTAAAAGAGACAAAGTAAATCATAACAACGAAGACGAGAGTGGCTGGAATAACTAAAAATCTTTTCTTTGATAAGACAATTTGTTTT
>Ga0156303_117_pt1 | contig 9843 bp, 12 predicted proteins | sample RifCSPlowO2_12_FD_107951 | JGI IMG/M metagenome (GOLD analysis project Ga0156303, IMG submission 107951) | Candidatus Niyogibacteria bacterium RIFCSPLOWO2_12_FULL_41_13
TTTCTTTCCGGAATCAATAAGCCGAATTTTGTCGTGAGCAGTCATTTATCTACAACAATTGTTGCCAATTGAAGTTAAGCCCCCTTTCGGGGTTGCGCCAGGCAAGCGTTTTCCACGATTATTTGTCGCCAAATAACCCTGTGGGCTCTTACTTTACCTCGCCGAAGCGAGGGTATCCCGCGCGAAGGCGGGCCCACCTCTTTTCACCCTTACTCCGATACGAGATCGGGGCGGTATAGTTTCTGTGGCACCCAAAGCGCTATTAATAGCGCTTTGGCCGAGCACATACAATGAATGTATGTGCTTTGGTTTCTCGTAACCAGCGCTTTTTGTAAAAGCGCTGATTTGGGTGGCCGTTAGCCACTGCCGTCTTCCTTGGCAAAAGCCAAGGGGCGTTCGGACTTTCCTCCAGCTCTTTTTTAAAAAAGAGCCAGCGACTGCTTAGATTCCGAAAAGAAAAATAAAAAAGAACAATAAATATAATATCCTAAATCTTATAAAAAATCAATCTATTGATATTCTCTCATTGAGATTTGCGCTTGGATTTTTTTAATAGTGTCAAGTATTACCGAGACAACGATTAAAATAGCGGTCCCGCCGATAGTAAGGGCGGCTAAACCCGTTATCGCTCTGATTCCGAGGGGCAGAACGGCTATCAATCCCAAAAACAGCGCGCCTATTAAAGTAAGCCGGTTTAAAATTTTATACAGATATTCCGCCGTTGAATTGCCCGGCCTTATGCCCGGAATGAAAGCGCCTTGTTTTTGGAGATTTTTTGAGATTGCTTCGGGGTCAAATGTGACTGCGGTGTAAAAATAAGTGAAAAGAAAAACCAGAGTGAAATAAAGCAGAGCGTAAATCCAAGGATTGTTCATAACGCCGACGACAAAATTCGCGATTGCGCTTAATATTCCTCCGCTGATTCCGGCCAAAAAATTGGCGATCATTTGGGGAAAGATAAGAATTGAAATGGCGAAAATAATGGGAATAACGCCGGCTTGATTCACTCTCAAGGGAAGATAAGTCGCGATGCCTCCGTACATTTTCATTCCGCGGATTTGTTTGGCGTAAGAAACCGGAATCGGCCTCTGGCCTTCGTTTATAAGCACAACGCCGCCCACGGTAATCAGCGAAATTAAAATAAAAGCGATGATTATCGGAAGTTGTGAAGCTTCGTAAGTAAAGGTGGTTTGTCCGATGACGGCCGGAACGCTCGCGACAATGCCGGCAAAAATGAGAACACTGGCGCCGTTTCCTATGCCGTATTCGCTTATGAGTTCTCCAAGCCACATTAAAAATAAGGCTCCAGCCGCGACGATTGAGATATTGACTATGTATCCAAAGGGGTCAAGCGGCATAATAACGCCTTGGCGGATTAAAAGAGTTAAAAGGCCGAATCCCTGCAAAATGGCAAGAGGCAGAGTCAGGAGCCGGGAATACTGATTAAACTTTTGCCGGCCGGCTTCGCCTTCTTCATGGTAAAGCTCTTTAAGAGGAGGGAAGATTAGCGTCAATAATTGCATTACGATTGAAGCCGTAATGTAAGGAGAAAGGCCGAGCATCATAATTGACATATTATCCAGAGTTCCGCCGGAGAATATGTTTAAAAGGCCCAAAAACTGGTTGTTGGCGAAAAGCGTTTGAAGCCGGCCGATATCAATGCCCGGAATGGGAAGCGCCGCTCCCACTCTGAACACGACTAAAATACCAAGAATGAACAGGATTTTTTTTCTAAGGTCGCCGTCTAAAAAAACGATTTTTAACTGGCGGAAAAATTCGCTTATCATATTCGTCCTCCGGCTTTTTCAATTTTTTCTTTAGCCGAATTTGAGAATTTTAATCCTTTAAACAAAAGTTTTTTTGTTATCTCGCCGTTTCCCAGAATTTTAATTTCCGGCATTTTTCCGTTTTGAAGTGAAATCAATTTCTTTTCCAATAAAATTTTCGGTTCAACCGTTTCCCCGTCTTTAAAATATTTTTCAATTTTATCAAGATTTATGACTTCCGGCTTTTTGCGGAATTTTCTCGTTTTGTATCCCCGTTTTTTGGGGATTTTTTTGATGATATCTCTTAAAGCCGGCCTGATTCTGTGTCCAGCTCTTGATTTTTGACCCTTGATTCCGCGACCGGAATAGGAGCCTCTTTTTCCGCCCCGGCCGATTCTTTTTTTCTTTTTCGGCTTAAAAGCCGGCCTGATTTGATGGATTTGCATTTTGTTAGTATAACTTATTTTTTTGGAAAAGAAAAGCCGTCGTCCAGTTAACTTACCGCCAAACTTGTTAATCAATAATCTCCTGTTTCAATTTTCTCGCCTCTTTTATGAAAAAATTATGCCATTCTTTATCTGACATTTTTTTAATTATTCGGGGATAATCTTTAGCGTCCACGACTTTAACAAACTGCGTCCCCAGTTGTATGGGATCAATATGCCAATCAAATTTTATTTTGGCTTTTTTAATCAAATCGCTTATCGCAAAATTTTTCTCGCGACAGAGAAAATAAAGGTCAATGTAATCGCGCGCCTGAATACGCTGATAAATTGTGAATAATTTGTTAGCCGCAATATCCAAAGCGCTGTCCACCTCAATGCCATATTCTTTTAATCCTGTTTCAATGCGCGGGAAAGGGAAAAAAGTAAATTCAGTTTTCAATATCTCGTCAGTAAAATGAAAGAAAAATAAATTACGATTATAGCTTTGTTGAAAATCAATTTTCTTAATTCCCAAATCGGCTTTAAGTTGATTAAAAAAAATATTGATGCCGGAAACATCAAACTCTTTCTCTGAAAAGAAATCCAAATCTTCGGAATAACGATGGCGCAAATAAAAAGCGGTAAGGGCAGTGCCGCCAGTAAGATAAAAATTTTTAGTCAGCAATTTATTGCCGCCGACGCGTTCCAGAACGGCAATTTGATTTTTTGTGAGAATATCATTTTTCATCAATCAATAAAGCAAAAAAGCGGCGCCGGGCCGGGTCAAGTTTTAATCTCGGCCAATATTTTTTTAATTCGTTTTCTTGAATTTTGCCGCCGTTTAAACCAAAATTAACCATCTGTTCAAGCCGCCAGATGGCATATCTCTCTGAATCTTGTTTAAGTATTTTTTCATCAACCGACCAATTATACATTTATTTATATAATATCATATTTAGTAAAATAAATCCCCAGATCAGCGCGTAGCGCGCCAACCTGGGGCAAAGTTTAGCCCAGAATTTCTTGGGCTATTTTTTCTAAATTAACAGGGCCAGGACATTTGTCATGGTGTCTCTGGACGCAGTTTGGGTCAGTGATATTATACTTTTGGCATAATTCCGCCAAAAGTATTTTTAACGATTCAATCTGCGCCTCGGTGAAATTGTTTTCACCAACCAGACCGCCTATGGAAAAACGGTTGCGTCCGCCCTTTCTTGCGTGGGCGCCGACCAAATTTTCTGGCCGACCCGTCTCAACCATTTCATCGCGACAGATGACATAGTGATAGCTAATGTCATCCCAGCCCCGATGTTTCATATGATACTCCCTAGAATTGGCGGCATTGCCATCGGGAGTATCGCTATGATGGAAAACAACTATTGTTGTCCTCTTTCTTTTTCTTGCCACCCCACCATAGCTCGAAAATGAGGCCAGCTAATAGGAGAGCGAGGATTACAAAAATCATTACCTTCTGGGTATCCATGTGGTTGATGTCCATTTTCTTCCTCCCAAAGAACCGTTTTTCGTTTAATTACCTCTCTCCTCTGTCCTTAGACAACTCTGATAATGTCGCCACTAATTTTTCTAAGACCTCCGCTATCCTTTCTTCGGCAACAGCACGGCGGTTTTCAGCATCAGCACGGCGGTGTTGAACTTTGACTAATTCTTTCAATGCAACAGCCTGATTCCATTCAGAAACCGGAAGTAAAGAAAGAAAACCAGACCTTGCTCTACGCCTAGCGCTTCCAAGCGTCTCCTCATCAATGTGTATCCAGTCCTTTAATTCTAATTCTTTAGAACTGGAATTGGCACTGTATCCACTACTATTAATCGTAAAACTACAAATAATCGTAAAACTACAAACACCCAATAATATCAGTGCTGTTATAATAATAATCTTTTTCACCTTTATTCCTCCTTTCAAAGAACAATTTAATTTTCACCTGGATATCGTGCGCGAATTTGGATCTGCAACACAGTGTTTTTCTATAAGAATAATATCACAAACCAATAAAAAAGTCAAATTCAAAATCATTGACAAATTTAATATCTGCATATATCATATTGATAGCTCTTTTTATTAATCTTGATCTTAAATTTTACGCAAGGGAGGCACAAATGCAGCAAATGCAGAAAGATTGGGAAAAGAAAACCCAAGTTTGGACGAGTATTATATTTAATCACGAGAAATCATTACTGGAAAGGTTTCGAGTGTTGCGAAACATGACCAGCAGTCTTTGTAGCAGGTTTATAACATTTCAAATGTTAAACCTGCCGCTTTTAAGTTTGGAACTTCTTTGTGTGTCTTTCAAAGATGAAAGGAGAAAAATCTGTTCCCTAGACAAGGGAGAGGAGAATACATTAGATTGGTATTCTACCGGGATAGTGAATAATTTAGGAATCTTGAGAAAGGCAAGAGATGAGGCAATAAACTTAAGAAGTTTGTCCTTTGACGCCTCAGCTTGTTTTAAGGAAAGAGCTGACACGCTCAAGAGACTTTCGGAGCTTTGTTCTTCTGAAGAAATTTTTCTCCCAGAAGTATTTTTAGGAGAAGAAGAGCCAGTGATTAAAATGACCGCAGTTCTGGGCGAGTTAAGAGAAAAGCTTATCGCAGAGCTACGGCTAGTAGCAAATAGTGAATCTGGCGCAAAACAGAAACTGCCATCGCTTCGCTGGGTGGAATCGTGTCTAAATCAAGTCGAACAAACTCTTAATAAATTAAAAGGTCATAAGACAAGTTTACCTATAATGTCGCTTGTCGACGTCATGGTAATAGCTTCTCGGTTTTAACCCAACGGAAACTGGAGGGTTTTTGCAACCCTCCTTTTTATTTTTAGGTTTAATTTGTTAATATAAAACCCATTTTTCATAATATGATTGAGGGCTTCTCGTTTTATTAACAGCGTCTCCAAAATGCGCGTGAATATTACTTATTTAATTACTCCGCCGCCCAACATTTCGCCGTTTTTGTAGAAAACAATTGATTGTCCTTCGGCAACCGCCCATTGCGGGGAATCAAATTTTACGGAGATGCCATCTCCAATATTTCCAACAACGCAACTTTTCAGCTCGCCGCGGTAGCGGATTCTGGCTTCGCATTTTAAAGGAAGCTTTGGCAAATTGCCGGAAATCCAGTTTATATTTTCAACTTCAATTTCATTTTTATAAAGCAGGGGATTGGTTCTGTTTTCCGCCAAGACAAGAGTATTTGTTTCCAAATTCCTTTCCGCCACATATTGAGGTTTATTGTTTGCAATTTTAAAGCCATGTCGTTGTCCAATCGTGTAGAATTGAACGCCGTTGTGAATTCCTATTTTTTCCATTTTTTCGTTTAAAACTTTTCCCGGATTTGTTTTAATGTATTTTTCCAAAAATTCCTGAAAATCGGTTTTGCCGACAAAGCAAAGCCCTTGTGAATCTTTTTTCTCGGCTGTAGGCAAATTGTGACTTGCCGCAATTTTTCTCACTTTTTCTTTTGTAAAATCGCCAATTGGAAACAAAGAGTGTTTAAGCTGATTTTGCGTCAGTGTCCAGAGAAAATATGACTGGTCCTTAGAGGCGTCTTTGGCTTTTAGTAGTTTATAGATTATTTTTGACTTTTGACCAGAGCCCATATTTATGGGCTCGGCCGAGCACAAAACTATTTGTTTTGTGCTCTGGTTTTTGATTTTTAATTTTTTTACATAATGTCCCGTGGCGACATAATCGGTTCCAAGTTTGAGCGCTTTTTCAAGAAAAACGCCGAATTTGATTTCGCGGTTGCACATTACATCGGGATTGGGCGTTTTGCCGCTTGCGTATCCTGAAATCATATAATTGAAAACTTTTTCTTTGTATTCTTTTTCCAAATCAAACAAATAAAAAGGAATGCCGATTTTTTTGGCGGCAAGCATCGCGTAAACCGCTTCTCGCTGATATTGATTGCAATTATCTCTCCAACAGATAAGATGCGCTCCCCGAATATCGTATTTGCCGCTCTTTTTAAGCAGTAAAGCCGCTACAGAGCTGTCCACTCCGCCAGAGAGCATAACGAATACTTTAGGCAAGTTTTTATCGCGTTTTTTTATCGCGTTTTTCATTTTGTGTCAATATCTTACCGATTGTCTAAATTTATTTCAAGAATTTTGATATAATTAAATTTAATATGATAAGCGAGGGGGAGATTGAAAAATTAGGCGAATTGGCGAAAGTTGAATTGACTCGGGAAGAAATCAAAAATTATAAGAAAGACATTCAGGAAATTCTGGACTATTTTGAGACATTGAAAAAAGTTGACACAGAAGGCGTGGAGCCGCTTGTTCATCCCCTTGAGTTGGTTAATAGTTTTCGCGAAGACGAAGCCGCGGAAATTATTCCCGAAGAGAGTAAATTTTTAGTGAAAGAATCGCCGGATAAAAAGGGAGATTATGTAAAAGTCGGAAGAGTGTTGTCCTTTTAATTTATGATTGATTTAAGCCGGCTTACGATTTCCCAAGCAAAAGAATTTCTTCGCCAAAGATGCGTTTCGGCGAAAGAGCTAGTTGAAATGTATTTTGAGGAAATCAAAAACAGGAATAATGAATTAAACGCTTATCTTGAAGTTTTTAAAGACGCTTTTGAGGAAGCGGAAAAAATTGATTTAAGAATAAAAAACGGCAAAGAATTAAAATTTTTGGAAGGGATTCCTTTCGCGCTTAAAGACAATATTTTGATTAAGGGAAAGAGAGTTTCAGCCGGGTCTAAAATTTTAGACGGCTATATCGCTTCTTATGACGCTTTTGCGACAAGAAAGCTTAAAGAGGCGGGCGCGATTTTTTTGGGACGGACCAATATGGACGAATTCGCGATGGGTTCTTCAACTGAAAATTCCGCTTTTGGGCCCGTAAAAAACCCTTTTGATTTAAAAAGAGTGGCGGGCGGGTCTTCGGGCGGCTCGGCTTGCGCCGTGGCGGCTAATATGGCTTTGGCGGCTTTGGGTTCCGACACCGGAGGCTCAATCCGCCAGCCATCGGCTTTTTGCGGCGTTGTCGGACTTAAGCCGACCTATGGTTCCATAAGCCGTTCGGGTCTTATCGCGATGGCTTCTTCTTTGGACCAAATCGGTCCGATAGCAAAGACGGCTGAAGACGCGGAAATGATTTTTAAAGCGATCAAAGGCAAAGACCCGAAAGACGCAACCGGCGTTGACCGTCCGGAGCGTCCGCTCAAAGAAAAAATAATTATTGGCGTTGTAAAAGAATTTTCTTCAGGAGGAGAAGGAATAGACGAGAGAATCTTAAAACAGATTGAATCGGCAAGCCGGTTTTTAGACAGCCGCAACTTTGAAATTAAAGAAGTTTCTTTGCCTTCTATCGCTTATTCTTTGGCTTGCTATTATATAATCGCGCCGGCCGAGATTTCGGCAAATCTTGCCCGTTACGACGGAGTAAGATACGGAAAACAGAGAAGCGGAGAATTTGGTTTTGGAAAAGAAGCGAAAAGAAGAATAATTCTCGGCTCTTATGTTTTATCAGCCGGCTATTACGACGCGTATTACGGAAAAGCGAGTAAAATCAGAAGATTGATAAAAACGGATTTTGAGAAAGTTTTCAACGAAGTTGATATTTTAATGACTCCAACCGCGCCCGGACCGGCTTTTAAAATCGGAGAAAAAATAGAGAACCCCCTTGCAATGTATCTTTCCGATTTATACACTATACCTGTCAATTTAGCCGGCCTTCCGGCGATGTCTTTGCCGTTTGGCAAAATTGACGATTTACCTGTCGGCGTTTCGCTTATCGCGCCCTGGTTTGGAGAAAATTTATTGTTTAAAATGGGAAAAATCTTGGAAAATGCCGGATAAATTAAAAAATATCGCCATTTTTGCCGTTTTTGCGTTATTCGCGTTGTTCGGTTGGCTAAACCGAGATTTCGGTTTAGTTGATGAATTTTTGGGATTTGGCTCAAGAGTTTTTGACGAGTGGCGGATAATATCTTTTATAATCTCTTTGATTTTTTTAATCGGAATCGCGTACGCGATTACAAGGCTTAATATTTTTTTAAGCAAAGTCAGGAGAGTAAGAAAAGCGGCGGAAATAAAAGTTTTTAATATTAAAAAAATTCCTGAAGAAACAAGAGCGATGCGTTGGGAAGCGGTCATGTCTCATCTTAATTCGGAAAATCAGGGCGATTGGAAACTTGCCATTATGGAAGCGGACAATATTTACGACGATTTATTCGCCAAAATGGGCTATCCGGGAAAAGGACTTGGAGAAAGATTAAAATATGTTGATGTTTCCGGTTTTAAAGCTCTTAATGATGTTTGGGAAGCTCATAAATTCAGAAATAGAATGGTTCATGAGGCGGCAACTCATCAAATTGACCAAGAGGAAGCGCGGCGGGTGATTGGTTTGTTTGAAAATGGATTAAGGGAGCTTGGATATTTATGAATTCAAAAATATTCAAGAAACTTAAAGATAAATTTTTTGGAAAAAAGATTTTAATTGCCGGTTTGGGAATTGCGGGCGGGGGAGCGGGCGCTGTAAATTTTCTTCACAAGCTTGGAGCGAAAATTACCGTTACCGATTTAAAAGCCAGAAAAGCTCTTGAGGATTCTTTATTAAAAATTCCCCAAAATACAAAACTGATTCTGGGAAAACACCGGCTTGAAGATTTTTTAAACGCCGATTATATAATCAAAAATCCGGCAATGCCTTGGTCTTCTTTTTATTTGGCGGAGGCAAAGAAAAAAAATATCCCGATTTTGACCGACGCCCGGATTTTTTTTGATTTCGCGCCAAGAGAAAAAATAATCGGCATAACCGGAAGCAAGGGCAAAACAAGAACCGCTTATCTTATTAAACATTTTTTAAAAGGACGCTATAAGGTTTTACTAACCGGCGCGCCCGGAACCTCCGTTCTTTCCGACCTTTTAAAAGCCGGCGGATATGATTGGATAATTTGGGAACTTTCAAGTTTTGACTTGGAAAATATTAAAAAAAGTCCTCGTATCGCGATTATCACCAATATTTTTCAAGAACACCTTAATAGATATTCTTCTTTTGCCGATTATAAAAACACAAAGAAAAATATTATTAAATATCAAATTAAAAATGACATCTCCATCTTGCCCGACAAATCGATTTTTAAAAAATGGGCAAAAGAAATTGATTCAAAAGTTTTTTACTTTCAAGAAAAGAATATTCATAGTTTGACCAGCGAAACATCTTTTTTTGCCGCCAAGAAAACAGCCCAAGTTTTTAAAATTCCAGAGAAAGAAATTTTAAAGAAATTTAAAAATTCAAAAGCGCTGGAACATCGGTTGGAAATCGCAAGAAAATATAAAAATATCGTCTTTATTAACGATAGCGCTTCAACCAACCCCGACGCGACTATTTTTGCGATTGGCAAGATTTCTAAGTTTTTTAAAATTCCTTTTTTTAAAATTATACTGATTTGCGGCGGTTTGGATAAAAAATTGGATTATAAAGAATTGAGCAGACGATTTCCGGAGCTTAAAAAGGTAATTTTGCTCCCGGGTTCGGCGAGCGATAAAATCAAAGAAGAAACGCAAAATAAAAATAAAAATTTAATTGAAATTAATTCGCTTGATAAAGCGGTAAAGGAAAGCGTTTTTTGGGCCGAAAAAGGCGATGTGATTTTGTTTTCTCCCGGAGCGACCAGTTTTAATCTTT
>Ga0156303_110_pt1 | contig 6133 bp, 6 predicted proteins | sample RifCSPlowO2_12_FD_107951 | JGI IMG/M metagenome (GOLD analysis project Ga0156303, IMG submission 107951) | Candidatus Niyogibacteria bacterium RIFCSPLOWO2_12_FULL_41_13
AAAACTTTTTCTTCTATGTATTCGGGCGGAGTGAAATCAGTCGCTCTTTTTCCGGAGATTCTATCAATTAAATAAACATTTCCGCCCTGCCATTTGCCGGCCAAAATCGGCTTTGAAATTTGAGTCTGCTCGGGCTTTTCAAAATCTTTCGGCGGATATTTTTTAAAAACTTCTTTGAAAAAAGCGTTCCACAAAGGAGCGGCGATGAAACCGGCGACTTTTTTTTCCATCGCCGTATTGTCGTTATTTCCGAACCAGACTCCGAGCGCGAAATCTTTCGTGTAGCCGGCAACCCAAGCGTCCCGATAATCATCGGTTGTTCCTGTTTTGACCGCCACTTGCGAAGGATAATCCGGAAAATACAAATAAGAAGATTCTCCGAAAGCCGGCGCGCGGGCTTTATTGTCGGAAAGAATATCGGTAATGGTTCTCGCGATGTTTTCTTCCAAAACCTGCTCGCCTCTTTCTTTGTATTCTTCCAAGATTTCTCCTTTGCTGTTTTCCACTCGTAAAACAGGCGCAACGAGATTCAATCTGCCGTCGTTTGAGAGCGCGCCGTACGCCTGCGTAAGTTCAATAAGTTTTACTTCGCCTCCGCCCAAAACCAGAGTCAAGCCGTAACGCCCGGGGTCGTTTAAAGTTTTAATTCCCATACTGTTCATTGTTTCCAAAGAATCTTTAAGTCCCGCCAAATACAGCGCCTTGACCGCCGGCACATTGATTGATTGGGCAAGCGCTTCCCTTATGCTTACAGGCCCTCTGAATTTGTTGTCGTAATTTGACGGATGATAACATTCTTTTTCTTCAAACTCTTTTATTTCTTCCGTACTTTTATTAGCTTTAAATTCGTCTTTAAGCTTGCCTTCCGGCGAACATTCGGGCCTGAATTCGGTGAATAAATCAAACAAAGCGGTTTCCGGCGCGTAGCCTTTTTTGAATAAAGTCGCGTAAACAAACGGTTTTAAAGCTGAACCGGGCTGACGGCCTTTTCCGTAAACCGCGACATTAAGCCGCGGCTCAAAACGGCAATTTATTCCCGGCTCGCATTTGTCGGGCAACGACTCGGCCCACCAATCTTTTGAACCGACCATAACCAAAATTTGACCGGTGGCGGGAGCAATGCCGACCAAACCGGCGTTAAAAACATTAAATTCCTTTTCTTCTTTGTCAACGAATTTTTTAACCATTTCCTCCGCTTTTTTTTGAAGCTCATAATCAAGAGTGGTAATTACTTTCAGTCCTCCTTGTTCAACCAAATCCTGGCCGTATTTTGAAATCAAATAATCGCGCGCGTACATCACGAAATGAGGGGCTTTGAGACTTTCTTTCGCCAAATTTCTGAAAATCGTTTTTTCCCGCCTTGCTTTATTTTCCTCTTCTTCGCTTATATAGCCCAATTCCAGCATCTTTTTTAAAACAAGATTTTTTCTTTCTTCAAGCTCTTTTTGGTGAGATCCATAGGGAGAATAATAAGACGGGGCTTTGGGCAAAGCGGCGAGATAAGCGCTTTCCGAAAGCGTCAAATCTTTTGCCGATTTTCCGAAATAAGTCTGGGAGGCCGATTCCGCCCCGTAGTTCGCCTCTCCGTAATAAACTTCGTTGAGATAAAAATTCAAAATTTCTTCTTTGCCGTATTGTTTTTCTATTTTAAGCGCGAGAATTATTTCTTTCAATTTTCTGGCGTAACTTCGCTCGGAAACCAAAAAAGTGTTTTTGACCAATTGCTGGGTTATGGTTGAAGCTCCCTGGCTTACTTCGCCCCGCTTAAGATTAATCAAAAACGCCCGTAAAATTGAAGAGGGGCTGATTCCTTTGTGCCTGTAAAAATTCCGGTCTTCAATCGCCACTGTGGCGTTTTTAAGATTGCGGGAAATTTCGCTCCAGGGGACGATTGTCCGACGTATTTCCTGATGGACGTCATATAGCATAATTTTGCCCGTCCGGTCGTAAATCTTCGTTGATTCAACCATCTTTCTCTGGGAAAAAGATTCAAAGTCGAGAATTTTGAGCTCCATGGCCCATAAAAAGAAAATTCCCGTTCCTAAAAAAATAAAGGCGAGGGAAACGATAAAAATAAATTTAAACGCTTTTTTCATTAACAAAAATGTGGTAAAATACGCAAATGACAGATAAAGAAATTGACCTGCTTTTAAGCTGGGCTGTTGCGGAAATTATTGACAAAGACAAACTTATCTTTGAGCTTAAAACCGGAAAAATCCTCAGAATAAAACACGGCATTGACCCGACAACTCCCGACCTCCATCTTGGACATAGCGTAGTTTATCATAAACTTCGCTCTTTTCAAGAATTGGGGCATAAAATCATTATTCTTATGGGAGACTTCACGGCAAGATTCGGCGACCCCACCGGCAAACTGACCGCGAGAACATTCAGAACAAAAACCGAAGTCAGGAAACAATCTTCTCGCTACAAAAAACAATTGGGCAAAATTCTTGAACTTAAAAAAATAGAATTCAGATATAACAGCGAATGGTATGATAAAATGGCGCTTGACGAATTTTTAAGAATTATCGGCAATTTTACGATTCACCAAATGCTGGAACGCAATATGTTTCAAGAAAGAATCAAAAATAAAAAACCGATTTTAATTCCGGAGCTGATTTACCCGATTCTCCAGGGATATGACTCGGTAATGCTGAAAGCTGATATTGCGGTTGTCGGACAAGACCAGCTGTTTAATGAAATTCAGGCGAGAACTCTCCAGCCGCTTTACGGACAAAAACCCCAGGCAATTCTCGCCACCCCGCTTTTAATCGGGCTTGACGGCAAACAAAAAATGAGCCAAAGCTTGAAAAATTACATCGGCATAACGGAAAATGCCGATGAAATGTACGGAAAAACTATGAGCATTCCCGACGCGCTGATTTCCCATTATTTTCGGCTCGCCACAAAATTGCCGGATGAAAAAATCGCCAAAATAGAAAATGGCGTTGAAACCAAAACGCTCAATCCAATGGAAGCCAAAAAACTTTTAGCTTATGAAATCGTTAAAACCCTCCACGGAGAAAACCGCGCCCGCAAAGCCGAGAAATTTTTCAGAGAAACATTTCAAAAAAAACAACTGCCCTCCGAATTAAAACCGCTCAAAATTAAAAAATTTTCTTCTCTTTTTGAAATTATCGCCGAACAAAAAATATTTTCAAGAACAGAACTGCGAAGATTGTTTAAACAAAGAGCGGTTGAGTTCAATGAATCCGTGGTCTCCGACATTAATTTCGCGGTCAATGTTTCAGGTGTCGCAAAAATCGGGAAAAAAAGATTTTTTAGGCTGGAAATTTTTTAAACAAAAATCCGCTTTGTGGGCGGATTTTCGTTTAAAAAAACTTAAATAATGTCTTCTTCTTTAAATCCTGTTATTTCTCCTCCTTCTTCTCCTCCTTCTTTTATATTTTCTTCTGCTGAACATTCACACCCTTCGGACTTAGGATTTCCGCATTCTTCGCAGGTGTCGTCTTTTTCTTCTGCCATAAAAATTAAAATTTATTTTAAACGCTTTAACTCGACCGTTCAATTATATTTTAATCAAAAAATATAATTGAATTTCCTTATAGCAAAATATTCAATATCCGTAAAGTGTCAAGACTAAAAATGTGGATAACTCCCTACCTGCGAACCAAGTGAGAAGCGCCAAGCAAAGCAAGGGCGAGAGCGTCAAAAACATCGTCAAATTTTGAAATATCCTTGTCTTTTAAAAGCATTTTAACCGCGTATTGCACCTGTTTTTTATCGGCCAAACCGTAGCCGGTAATTCCCAGTTTAAGCTCGTTCGGACTAAATTCTAAAACTGGAATTTTATGTTTTTTAGCCAGGTATAAAATCACCCCTTTTATTTCGGAAATTTTAAGAGCTGTTTTTTGATTGCGGCTAAAAAAAATTTTCTCCAATATAACGCCATCGGGCTTGCGCTCTTTTAAAATGGCTTCAACCCGAACGGCAACTTCATAAAGGCGGTCTTCCCAGCATTTTTGAGGAGTGGTGGCGATAAGGCCGGAATCAATGATTTTATTGTTTCTGCCGTCGCTTGAAATCAAACCAAAGCCGAGCCGACCGTAGCCGGGGTCAATACCCAATATCTTCCGCGAGATTTGAATAAATTTCTTGAATGTCTTCATGCTCGTCAAGAGCTTCAAATATTTTTTTTAATTTTTCTTTGTCTTCGGAAGCGATGCCGCTCATTGGATTTCTAGGCCTGAATTCTCCCTCAATCTTTTCAAAAAGGAATGAAACCGAACCTGGCGGAACCATCTTCGCTCCGTTTTCCTGCAAAATGTGTTTTATTTCCTGGCTCGCGCGATTGCGATTATCGGTAATTCCGACCAAAATCAAAGCAACTCCTCCCGGTCCGTAAGCTTCATAAAGAACTTCTTCAAGGCCGGCTCCTTCGGCCCGTCCGATTCCTCTTTTAATCGCTTTTTCAATGTTCTCTTTCGGCAAATTTATTTCTTTTGCTTTTTCAAGGGCTGATTTTAATTTCGGATTAAAATTCGGGTCGCTTCCATCCCTTGCCGCAACCGCGATTATTTTAATCGCTTTTGAAAAAAGCTTGCTTCTCTTGGCGTCCGTAATCGCCTTTTGCCTTTTTATTTGAGTCCAATGGGAATGTCCGGCCATAAAATAAGCTAAAAGTTTAAAGTGAAAAAATAAAAGTTATCTAATTCCTGTTTTTTGAATTTGGTTCATTATTAAATCTTTGATTTCGTAAACTTTTGAAATATCGCGAATATGAAAATCTTTTTCGCCCGCCGTTTGAACGGCGATTGTGCCGAATTTCAAAAATGTGGCGAGAAATCCCGAAATACTGACGGTCATATCTTGAATTCTAAATAAAGGAATTTCCGAAACTTCTCTTTGAAACAACCCGGTCTGTTCAATGTCAATCAATCTTTTGTCGGTTAAAATCCACATATCAAGATAATAATCAATCCAGAGGCGGAAAGCCAAAAAAATGACAAAAAGAAAATAAAGGACGAGGGCATACAAAATCAAACCGATGAATTCCTGGGGAGCGCGCGAAACAAAAATCAAAATTCCAATCAAGGGAATCAAAAGAAAAATAACCAAGGTCATTTTCCTGCCAATCACAATCCAATGGCGATGAACCGCGACTATGATTTTCTCGTTTTCGCCAAGCTGTATCATCTTTGCGGCATTTTATCATTTTCTCCGGACTTCGCAAAGAAAAAAGAAACAATGCCGGAAAAACTCGCAATGCCGAAAACTATAGCCAGCCAGAAATAAATAGAACGCTGTTTTCCCTTGTTTTTGTCCTGAACAATCGCGGAAGACGCCAAAATATCTTCTTTTTTAACAATATCTTTGGTGTCGGAAATTTGGGGGCTTGGAGAACTTTGGAGATTTGAAGATTTCGCAATAATAGTTTTGTCATCGCTAATAATATTTTTAACGGGAAGTTTTTCTCCTTCGTACTTGAATTCCTGAATCAGGGAGCTGTCGGGATAATAAAATTTAACCAACGAGGGTAAGGCAAAATTAATTCCCGAAACACTTCCGGGAACAAGCAAGCGGCTCTGCGGCGAAATTACGGAATTTTCCGGAAAATAAAAATATTTTTTCCCGTCGCTGAAATTAAATCCGGAAATATCCAGCTCGTAATCTGACTGATTGCTGATTTCAACAAAACCGTTTTCTCCCGGTTTTAAACCGGTGATTTTTATCGGCGGCGCAATCACCTTTATCGCCAATTGATCGCGATTGGCGTAAATTCCCGAAGAAGCGTTTAAAATTACGATGTATTCGCCGAGATAACGGTATATATGGCTTAATGGATTTCCTTCGTTAATCGTTCCGTCGCCGAAATTCCACAAAAACCTCGCGTCTTTTATTTCTTCATTGTTAAAGCCGTACGCCTTCCCGGAAAAAATCGTTTTCTGACCGACAAAAACGATTTTATCTTCTCCGGCTTCAACTTTAATTTGTTTTGATTGGTCTGGCTCTATAATTTGATTTTGAGAGTTTTGATTGGTTGTTCCCGAATCCTGATTCTTGGCTTTTGGCGTGGCTTTTGCGGTAATCCATTTTCCATCGCCGGTTTTTTGCATTGTCTCTTTAGTTGCGTTGTCGCCGGCCGGCCAGCCGGAAGAAGCGTTTACTC
>Ga0156303_119_pt1 | contig 5502 bp, 6 predicted proteins | sample RifCSPlowO2_12_FD_107951 | JGI IMG/M metagenome (GOLD analysis project Ga0156303, IMG submission 107951) | Candidatus Niyogibacteria bacterium RIFCSPLOWO2_12_FULL_41_13
AGGGCGCTTGCCGAAGCGATTGGTGTTTCTTATGAAGAAGCCCGGATTTTTCTTGATGAATATTTCAAAGACTTTCCCAAACTTTTTAATTATTTTGAGAGCGTTAAAAACTCGGCGCGGGAAAAAGGATTTTTGACGACTCTCTTCGGCCGGAAAAGATTTATTCCGGAAATAAATTCAAACATTGAAAGAATCAAAAGAGAGGGCGAAAGAAAAGCGCTCAATTTTCCGATTCAAGGAAGCGCGGCTGATTTAATTAAGCTCTCAATGGTGAAAATTGACGAATATCTTCAAAAAAACAATCTTATTGAAAAAGCGAAACTGATTTTACAAATCCACGACGAACTTATTTTTGAAATTGAAGAAAAGGCCGCGCCAAAAATCGCTCCTGAAATCAAAAAAATAATGGAGGAAATTCACTCCCTTAGAATTCCGTTAAAAACCGAGATAAAATCCGGCAACAACTGGGCAGAACTAAATTAAAACTTGATTTTTTTATTACTTGCGCTATATTTTTGTAGAAGTTGTTTTGGATTTCGGGATCGCTATTTAAAAGGAGAAAAAGATGCCAGACAACAGCGAGTTGATTGGGGTTTTGCAAGCAAACAGTATTAAAGTTTTACAAGGCCTGACACGAACCATAGCCTATGTGAAGTTATACCAACCGCGCAAAGGCAAAAAACCTTGTCCTCCGTCTTTCTTTGAATTGACTCTTGCGCAACAAGTAGCAAAAGCAAAAGGAACGGCAAATCGTGAGATCCGCGCCGAAATCATTGAAGCAAATAGTCGTACATTTTTGATATTGTCTATTGACATCCACGGGGATGGCCCAGGAGATGCTCCAATGATAATAAGTGCTCTGCAAAGCGCAAAAAAACTTGCTGAAAATGCGCTTGAGCGCGTTGCGAGAATGGCAGTTTTGGAAGCATGTAAACCGATCCTCTGAAGACATGTTAAGCTTTTTGGTTTTTAGATGATGGGCTGGATTTTATGAATCTAGCCCATTTTTATAAAAAAACTTTTTGGATAAATCAAATTCTGTCAATTTGAAGCTTGTTGATTTAATTTCAATTTTTGCTATATTATATTTTCTTATGGCGAGAATCAATCAATTGATAAAAAGGGGAAGAAAATCAAAAAAGGCGAAATCGCCCTCGCCGGCTCTTACTTTTGGATTTAACGCCAAAAAAAACAGGCCCGTTGATTACGGTTCTCCTTTTAAACGCGGAGTTTGCGTTAAGGTTTTCACCACTACTCCCAAAAAACCCAATTCGGCTTTGCGGAAAGTCGCCAAAGTCAGGCTAACCAACGGAATGGAGGTAACCGCTTATATCCCGGGTGAGGGCCATAATTTGCAAGAGCACTCAATAGTTATGTTAAGGGGCGGAAGAGTGAAGGATTTGCCGGGCGTCAGATACCACATTGTCCGCGGGATTTTAGACTGCGCCGGCGTTGAAGCAAGAAGGCAGGAAAGGTCGGGATACGGAGCAAAAAAGCCGAAAGCGGAACAAAAATAGCTTATAGCGATTAGCAGTTTTTAGATAAAAATTATGAGGAGGAAAAGAAAAGGAATTGCGTCAATAAAGCCGGATGCGGTTTACGGAAGCGTTCTTGCCGGAAAATTCATCAATTCGCTTATGCAAAGCGGCAAAAAAAATCTGGCGGAGAAAATTTTTTATCAGGCGATTGAAGAAGCCGGCAAAAAAACGAACAAAGAGCCGATTAAGCTTTTTGAAGAAGCGTTGCAGAGTGTCACACCTTTGGTTGAAGTAAGGTCAAAAAGAATAGGGGGAGCGAATTATCAGGTGCCGCGCGAAGTGCCGAAGGGACGCCAAATCGCGCTTGCCACCAGATGGTTGATTCAGGCAAGCCGCAACAAAAAAGGAAGACCGATGCGGAATAAATTGGCCGAAGAATTTGTCAACGCCGTCAACAAACAAGGAGACGCTTATAAAAAGAAAGAAGACACTCGCAGAATGGCGGAAGCAAACAGGGCTTTCGCGCATTTTGGCCGTTAATTTTACGACCTATAAGTCTTATAAGACTTATAGGTCGTATAGGACATGAGAGATTTTCCAATAGAAAAAACAAGAAATATCGGCGTTATCGCCCACATTGACGCGGGAAAAACAACCGTGTCCGAGCGGATTTTATTTTACACGGGCATTTCCCACAAAATCGGCGAAGTCCACGAGGGGCGGGCGATAATGGACTGGATGGAGCAGGAAAGGGAAAGAGGCATTACGATTACGGCGGCCGCAACCACCGTGTTTTGGCTGCCGACCCGTTATAAAAACGAAGCCGAACAAAATCCTAAAATCAGAGAAGAGCGCGAACACAAAATAAACATTATTGACACTCCGGGCCACATTGATTTTACGGTTGAGGTTCAACGTTCTTTGAGGGTGCTTGACGGAGCGGTGGTTGTTTTTGACGGTGTCGCCGGCGTTGAGCCCCAGTCGGAAACGGTTTGGCGGCAGGCGGATAAATTCGGCGTTCCAAGAATTTGTTTCATCAATAAGCTTGACCGGACCGGCGCGAGTTTTGAAAAATCTTTAAAATCAATCCGGGAAAAATTGTCGCCAAAAGCGCTGCCCGTGATGATTCCAATCGGCCTTGAGTCGGATTTTCAAGGATTGATTGATTTATTGAACCGAAAGGCTTTTTATTTTGAAGGCGAGCAGGGAGAAAAAATCCGCGAAGAGGAAATTCCGGAAAATTTCAAGGAAGAAACGGAGAAATACCGCCATGCGCTAATAGAAAGAATCGTTGAGCAAGACGAAAAACTTATGGAGCAATATCTGGAAGGAAAAGAAATTCCTCTTGATGAATTAAATAAAATTTTAAGAAAAGCCTGTTTGAATTACGATTTAATACCGGTTTTTTGCGGCTCGGCCCTGAAAAACAAAGGCGTTCAGTTTCTTTTGGACGGCGTTATTGATTATCTCCCGAGCCCGGTTGACAAGCCGGCGGTCAAAGGAATCAATCTCAAAAATAATCAAGAAGTTTTTATAGAGGCGAAAGACGACATTCCCTTTTGCGCTCTCGCTTTTAAATTGCAAAGCGACCCTTTTGTCGGCTCGCTTACTTATTTCAGGGTTTACTCGGGCGCGCTTAAAAGCGGCTCCTATGTTTTAAACAGCGTTACCGGCGAGAAAGAAAGAGTGGGGCGGATTTTAAGAATGCACGCGAATGAAAGGACGGAAATGAAAGAAATTTACAGCGGAGACATCGGCGCGATTGTCGGCTTGAAAAACACAAAGACCGGGCACACGCTTTGCGACCCGGAAAATCCAATCGTCCTTGAAAAACCGACATTCCCCGAGCCGGTGGTGGCGCTCCGAATTGAACCGAAAACAAAAGCGGACCAGGAGAGAATGGGCATGGCCTTAAAGCGGCTTTCCGACGAGGACCCGACTTTTAAAATAAAATCCGACCCGGAAACTCTGGAAACTTTAATCGCCGGAATGGGCGAACTTCATCTGGAAATTCTCGTTGACAGAATGAAAAGAGAGTTTAAAGTTGAAGCGGACGTCGGCAAGCCGCAAGTCGCCTATAAAGAAACGATTCTCGGCAAAGCCGAAGCAGAGGGAAAATACATCCGCCAGTCGGGCGGCAGAGGGCAATACGGCCATGTCTGGCTGAAGCTTGAATCGCTTGAACGGGGCAAGGGACTTGAATTTATTGACGCCATCAAGGGCGGCATTATTCCCCGGGAATACATTCCGGCGGTTGAAAAAGGAGTGCGGGAAGCGTCCGATAAAGGAGTGCTGGCGGGTTATCCTTTGATTGACCTTCGCGTTACTCTGTATGACGGCTCTTTTCACGAAGTTGATTCTTCGGAATTCGCTTTTAAGATAGCCGCTTCAATGTCTTTGCAGGAAGCGGCCCGGCGCGCGAAACTTGTTTTACTGGAGCCGATTATGAAAATTGAGACGACAATGCCCGAAGAATTTATGGGCGATGTTATCGGCGACTTGACTTCCCGCCGGGCAAAAATAGAGCAAATTACCGACCGCCACGGCATAAAAGTGGTTAACGGCAAAGTTCCTTTGTCCGAGACTTTCGGCTATATCACCCAACTTAGGTCAATGACCGAAGGCCGGGGCAGTTTCAATATAGAATTTTCCAATTACGAACAAGTCCCAGCGTCTCTCGCCGAGCAAATTATCCAGGGAAAGAAAGCATGATTCAAAACGCCGAGAAAAAAAATAACTTTATCGCCGCCGAAACAAACGGCGATTTTGAAAACGAACTCGTTTCTCCGGAATTGCTTGACGACTCGCTTGATTTTGAGGAAGAAGATTTAGAAAAGCTCCCGATTTGACCTTTCCGGAAAATTTTTGCTACTTTTAATATTATGTGGCTTTCAAGAGACGCTATTTTAAGACATTTAAAAGAGGGTAATATTGTTATTGAGCCGTTTGATGAGCGAAAGCTTAAAACCTCAAGTTATGATGTTTCCATCGGCGAATGGTTTTGGCGGGAAAGGCATCCCGAAGGGAAAGCGACAATTCATAATCTTTATGACGAAAACTCCACTTCGGAAATTTGGGAAGGGCCGTTTCAAGCAGAGACGGCCGAAGAAGTTTTTAAGCGTTTGGGTTTCAAATTTAAAAATATAAAACCAAGCGATAAAATTATTTTTTTAAAGCCGGGGGAAACAATTTTGGGCCATACCGAAGAATTTATCGGCGGAAGAAATAAGGTTGTCACGAAAATGCAAGCTCGTTCCTCGCTCGGCAGGAATTTTATTGAAGTTTGCAAAGACGCCGGATTGGGCGATGTCGGCTATATTAATCGCTGGACGATGGAAATCACCAATAATTCCCAGTATTTTACCATTCCTTTGGTTGTTGGCCGGCGAATCGCCCAGATTATTTTTCATGAAGTTGAAGCGGGCAAATTCCTTGATTATTCAAAAGAAGGCGGAAAATACCAAAGCTCTAATATTATGGAAGAGCTTAAAAAAAATTGGAATCCTCAAACGATGCTGCCGAAAATGCATCTTGATTGGGAGATTAATGAATAATTTTCTTACTATTCTTTTGATTGGCCGGTCGGGATGCGGAAAAGGAACGCAAGCCGAATTGCTCGTTGATTTTTTTAAAAAAAGAGGCGAGCAGGTAATTTATATTTATACGGGCGAACATTTAAGGGAGTTGTCGGAGCAAAATAATTTAACGGGGAAATTCATAGCGGAAAGAATTATGAAGCAGGGAGGACTCACTCCGACAGCGTTTGCGGTTTATTCCTGGACAAAAGATTTAATAGAAAAATTTCAAGGCAAAACCCATTTGATTTTTGACGGCTCTCCAAGAACAAAAAATGAAGCGGTGATTATGGACGAAATTTTTGAATTTTACGGACTTCGGCGCGTTTACCCGGTTTTAATTGATGTTTCGCGGGAACAAGCTTTTAAAAGATTAAAAGCAAGGGCGAGGTTTGACGATACGGATGAGAGCATAAACCACAGATTGGATTATTTTGAAAAAGATGTCG
>Ga0156303_113_pt1 | contig 4982 bp, 2 predicted proteins | sample RifCSPlowO2_12_FD_107951 | JGI IMG/M metagenome (GOLD analysis project Ga0156303, IMG submission 107951) | Candidatus Niyogibacteria bacterium RIFCSPLOWO2_12_FULL_41_13
CCACTTCGCTGCCCATTAAAATATCAAAAATCTTACTCGCTTCTTCGGCGTCTTCAATGGCTATTTTTTTCAAGATCCGGCGGCTCGGGTCCATTGTTGTCTCCCAAAGCTGTTCCGCGTTCATTTCACCCAAGCCCTTGTAGCGCTGAATTGAATAATTCTCTTTCAATTCTTTTAAAATTTTTTCCTTTTCCTGGTCGCTGTAAGCGTAACTAATCGCTTTCCCTTTTTGGATTCTGTAAAGAGGCGGCGTGGCGATGTACAAATAACCGCCTTCAATAACCGGCTGAAAATAGCGATAAAAAAGAGTTAAAAGCAATGTTTTGATATGGGCGCCGTCAACATCGGCGTCGGTTGCGATAACGATTTTATGGTATCTTAATTTTTCCAAATTAAAATCTTTCGCGACAGCCGTGCCTAAAGCGATGATAAGCGCTTTTATTTCTTCGGAAGAAAGCATCTTGTCAATTCTAGCCCTTTCAACATTTAGAATTTTCCCTTTCAAGGGAAGAATCGCCTGAATCTTTCGGTCTCTCGCCATCTTAGAACTATTGTGAACAAAAACTCCGCTAGCTAAAGCAAAATTATGAGTCTCTTCTGCTTCCAAATCATAAACGTCAATTTTTTCTTTTAAAGAAGTAATTTTCTTAATTTTGTGATTGTAATTGACGACCGCCTCTTTAAGTTGGCTCTCGTCGCCATTGAAAAATCTTTCGCAAATGGTGGAAATTTTTATAATACTCTTGTCATTTATCTGCTTTCTTTTCTGATTATAAAGTTCAAAATTTAATTCGCCCGTTTGTTCATAAATTTCCTTCAAAAGCGGCAAGGCTTTATTAAGATAAGTTTTGTTATATGACTCTTTTCTTGTCCTCCTGAATTCAGGCGTCCATTGTTCTTTTGTTTTTTGACTCCGCCATTTTCTCAAGGTTAAACTAGACCATTGTTTTAGAGCATTTTCTCTAAATTCTATCCTTTTTTCGGGATTATTTTTAAAGTATTCGCAAACTTTTTCTGCTTGTTTTATTCTGTTTTCTTCATTGCCCCAATATTTTTTTTGATTTTCGCAAAGTATTTTATTATTTTTTTCCCGATATTCAGAATTATTTTGGTAAAATTCTAAAAATTTCCTCGCCATATAATCTTTATATTCCTTGTTTTGCCATTGCTTCTTTGCTCGCTCGCTCAATATTTTTTTCATCCCCGGCGAATTCATAATTTTCTTGATTTTCTCTAAGTATTCTTTAGTTTGATGCGCCCTCCGGGCCTTTTCTTTCATTTCTGGCCGATGCAATGTATTCTTAAGAAACTTGGTATGATAAAGCAAATGCTCCTCCTTAATCATCCTTATTAAATTATCGGGATTATTATTTAATTTATTAAAATCCAAGTGGTGGATGGTATTTCCTTGTTCTCTTGAATATATTTTTTTTTGCAAATTATATTCATCGGCTAAAAGATGAGTAAAAATCCAATAGTTATTTTTTGGGCTTAAAACCATTTCATATCCTTCAATTGTTATTCTTCCTCCTATTTGAGAAAATTTTTTGCGAAAAGGCATTAATGAATCTCTGGAAATTAAATCCTTAGCTTCTTTGTAAGAACCGTCTCTTAACATAAATCTATGGTCTGGCGTGCAAATAATTTCTTCATTATTATCAAGAATTATTTTAACAACCTCAACATTATTTCTGGTTCTTCTTGGATTTTTTATTAAGCTAATGCCAATTTCACCATCGCTTTTGATGGTATAGCAATAATTCTTAATTCCTTTTTTATTTTCTTCAATTAATTCTTTGAAAGATAAAAATTTTCCATTCGCCAACGCTATCTTGGTATCGCCCGAAAAACATCCCCCGGCCGATTCTCCTTCCACTATGAACAATTCCGCTTCTTCCGGTTTTCTCGTCTGGCAGTCCGCCAGTTTGCCGGGCAAACTCAAACCCTCCAAAATTCCTTTTCTTAAAATCGTTTCTTTGGCGGCTCTTGCCGCTTTTCTCGCTTCCAAAACCAAAAGAACTCTTTCAATAATTGTTTTCGCTTCTTCCGGATGTTCTTCAAGAAAAGCGCCAAACGCCTCGCTGAAAACCGCTTCAACCACGCCCCTCGCTTCGGATGTGCCGAGCCGCGCTTTGGTTTGTCCCTCAAACTGCGGCTCTCTCAATTTAACGGAAATAACCGCCGTCAATCCTTCGCGCGTATCGTCGCCGGTCAAACCTTCTTCTCCCTCTTTAAAAAATTTATTTTTTCTCGCGTAGTCGTTTAAAATCCTCGTCAGCCCCGAGTGAAAGCCGGTAAGATGGCTTCCTCCGTCGGGCGTGTGGATGTTGTTGGCGAAACTTATTTCGCGCAAGCCAAATTCATCAATATATTGAAGAGCAACCTCAACTTGAATTCCGTTTTCCTCTTTTTTGACGTAAAAAATCGTCGGGTTTAAAGGTTTTGCGTTGTGATTAAGATGGCGAACATAAGAACTGATTCCTCCTTCAAAATAAAAAGTTTGCGAATGATGCAAAAGCTGATTTTCTTCGCGCTTGTCGCTCGCTGTGATTTTAAGGCCCGGCGTCAAATACGCCTGCTCTCTTATTCTGCGCGAAATAGCGCCGAAATCGTATTCTATGTCTTTGAAAATCTCGGAATCGGCTTCAAAAAGAATGGAAGTCCCGGAGCCCGAGCACTTTCCGGTTTTTTTTATCGTTGATTGCGCCTTTCCTTTTGAATATTGCTGAACCCACTCTTGTCCGTCGCGGCAAATCCTCGCCTCCATAAATTTTGATAAAGCGTTCACCACCGAAATACCCACGCCGTGCAATCCGCCGGAAACCTTATAGCTTTCTCCGCCGAACTTTCCGCCGGCGTGCAAAGTGCAAATTACCGTTTCCAAAGCCGATTTTTTTGTTTGCGGATGAATGTCAACCGGGATGCCCCGGCCGTCGTCAACAACCATTACTTTGTTTTCCGGCAGCAAAACAACGGAAATATTTTTGGCGTAACCGGCCATCGCTTCGTCAACGCTATTATCCAGAGCTTCCCAAACTAAATGATGCAATCCCTTAGAATCGGTTGAACCAATATACATCGCCGGCCTTTTGCGCACCGGCTCCAGTCCCTCCAAAACATAAATATCTTTGGCTGTGTAAGATTCTTTTTTATTATTTTCGTCTGAAACCATACCCAGTAAGACTAAATCGAATATTTCTTGCTAAATCCGCAAGTGGACATCCGATTATTATTATATTTAATTTTAATTTTGTAATAAAACATGTTTATACCACGCAAGAAACTGGATTTAGCCCCGTCAGACAAAATGGCATAATGAATCGCGGCGTCTTCTCTAAATATCAATGAGTAATATAACCTTGGGGTGTCAACAGAGCTTAATAGATTAATCTGGGGTGGATTCACAGCCGCAATGTCATTTTGTCTGACGGGGTTAGCATTCGATTTTGTCTTACTGGGCATATAAAATTATAGCGAAAAATAAGCAAAAATGAAAGACGGTTGTTTACGCGCCGAGTTCGTATTTTTTCAGCCACAAAACAAAAAGAATTGAAAATGCCAAAAACATAATAATGCCGGCGCTCAACATCGGCGAAGCAAAACTAATATACTGATAGGAAAATCCCGCCCAGAAGGAGCCTAACACTTGGGCAAGCCGAGCCGAGCTTTGGGTTACGCCCAAAACAACGCCGTAATCCTCGCGATGCGACAATTTTGAAATAATCCCTAAAATCGCCGGAGCGCTTAATCCAACGCCAAGGGCGAAAATAGCGAGAAAGAAAAAATAATACGGGACATTGGGCGCAAAAGGCAAAATAACATAACTCAAGGCCGACAAAAATCCTCCAATCAGCAAAATATGAATGTCCTTTAAACGCCGGACTAAAAAAGAAATGCCGGCGATTTGGACAAAGGCGGCCAAGAGTCCGACATAAACGAAAAAATATCCGATTTCTTTCGGCGAGAGTCCGAATTTAAATTTTGTAAAAATCGCAAAAATTGTTTCCAGGTTGGAAAAATTAAATATGCCGATGAAATAAAAAACAATCCAAAACAAAATCAATTTGTGGCGGAAAACATAAGAAAAGCCCTGAAAAAAAGTTTCATGTTTTTTTTCCGCGACAAGCGATTCGGCTGTCAAAGACTCTTTGAGAAAAAAGTAGGCGACCACGCTCGCGATAAAAGAAATAATGCCGGCAATCAAAAACGGCGCCAAGAAATCGGATTGCGGCACATAATCGGTCAGACAAAATTTATAACCCTCAATTAAAAGACAGCCCGGAAAATTCAAAGTTGCTCCGGAAAAATAACTCCCGAGAGCGGGACCGGCGATAAAACCGGCGCCAAAAGCCGCGCCAAAATAACCCATTGCCTTTGTTTTTTTCTCCGCGGGCGTTATGTCCGAAAGATACGCCTGGGCAACTCCGGCGATTGAACCGAAAATTCCGCCGAAAATCCTAACCAGCAAAAGCCACCAGTAAGCAAAGGCGAAAACCAAAGCCAGAAGAGACAACGCTTCGCCGAGCAGCGAAAAAATAATAATCCGCCTTCTGCCGATGCGGTCGGAAAGCCGTCCTATAAAAGGAGTAAAAATAAATTGAGAAAGAGCGTAGGCGGCAAAAAGAAGGCCGATGCTAAAGCCGCCCCCTCCGAACTTTTCGGCGTAAAAAGGCAAAAACGGAATTAAAATTCCGTAACTTAAAAAACTGAGAAAAACCGTGACTAAAATAATCCAAAAACCCAGACGATTATCGCGCATTTGGAAATTATATCAAAAACTATTCTTTCTTTCTTCTTTTTGCGTGAAAAATTTGATGAATTTGTTTGAGCTGGGGATTGGTGATGTGAGTGTAAATTTGAGTGGTTGAAATACTGCTGTGCCCGAGCATTGTTTGGACGGAACGCAAATCCGCCCCTCCGCGCAACAAATCAGTGGCGAAAATATGGCGAAGCCCGTGGGGAGTCAGCTTTTTGGATATTCC